>Ga0209291_1000044_pt1 | contig 135149 bp, 113 predicted proteins | sample GOMGulsemesocosm_FD_184633 | JGI IMG/M metagenome (GOLD analysis project Ga0209291, IMG submission 184633) | Methane-oxidizing microbial communities from mesocosms in the Gulf of Mexico - GOM9B Gulf of Mexico (SPAdes) (version 2) | ecosystem: Environmental > Aquatic > Marine > Cold seeps... | reverse complement strand
GTGTAAATTGCTCCATCTTGTATTTTTGTTTTTACATCTCCATTGGTATTTGCAAAAGCAACAAAGTCATCACCGCCATTATTATCTATATCCGGTCGTAGTGTTAAACCAGATGCTGTATGAATTTGTCCACCTGTACCGTTAATTGTATTTAACCTTAATTGACCATCGTGTAAACGTGCCATTTCCCCATCTTCATGATTTCTAAAGGAGATATAGTCTTTATTACTCACCCCTCTTCCTGGTCTTAAAATCATGTCTTCCCAACCATCATAAGATGCTCCTGGTGCTGTACGAAAAAAACCATGATTGTGAATTGCACCACCACTTGCTATATTAATAGTTGCACTTCCTTTTAAATCTATTTTTGCTCCACTTTCTACATCAATTTTGTCTGCTACTCTAACTCTTTCTGTTAATAACCAATCGCTAACAAAAAGATCATCTTTAGCATAAATATCTCTATTTGCAGTGATATCTCTACTTGAAGAAATATCAGAATTTACAATAAGCTTTTTTTCAGATACATTTCGGTCTGGCAAAAATTTAAAAATACTCTCAATAGGTACTCCACTCAATAAAGAATTTATACTAAAATATTTTATACTATACCCATTTGTTCCAATGTACTTTACTTCATCTTGCGCATATATTGTTCGAAATACTGTTAGAATTAATACTGTAAATAATATCTTTCTTGTTTTCATTTTTATTTTAATTAGGGGGGGGGTATTAATATTTATGTAAAATTTCTAAATACACTTTTATTAAAGCCTTATTGTTACTTTCTAAAAAGCTTCAAACAGTTTAGTATAGCATTGACCTTCTATCCTCTTTTTTATAAATTCAATACGTGATTACTGTATTATTAAAAGTCAATTTCGCAAAAAAAATGACTACACACTGTAGATGAATTATGCATCCAAAAATGGATATACTTCTAAAATAAAAAGTCTGAAATAAGTTGTAAATAGTATAAAAAACGGTTTGTTAGACCTTATTTCAGAATTGTAGACTCTTTTTATAAGCTAATTATAACTTACTGTTTTTAAATTCTGTAGGGGTAAGTGAAGTGCGTTTTTTAAATACGCTATAAAAGGATGCTTTTGAATTAAAACCTGCGGAATGTGCAATACCAAGCATATTTAAATTATTATTCGAAGAATCTTTTAATAATTTTTTGGCTTCTTCTACACGATAATTATTAATGAATTGATTAAAGTTCGTGTTTGAATTTTTACGTATAAGTTTTGAAAGGTTTCTTTGAGAAATTTCTGTTTTTTTAGAAACATCTGCTAATGATATATTCGGTTCTAAAAAAAGTTTTTCTTTACTCATTAATTCTATTAATTTTGAGTACTCTTTATTTATTAATTCTGTTTTTGTTAAGCTTGAATTAGTTAAGTTTATTGCAATATTTTTATTGCTTAAGTTTTGAGAATCAAAAAGTTTTGGTTGTCTAATACCAGATATCCCAATCCAAAAAATAAATATTACATTTATCGCAGATATTATTGTGTAAATGTGTTCTTCATAATACTCATCACTAATAAATATTTCCGAAAACATAAAAAAACTGAAAAAACATAACAAAAAAACAGTTACTCTTTTTGCCTGTAAAAGTAATTTACCTTCTGTATTTGAATAAAAATCCTCTGCCGTTTTTTTATGTTTATTTATATGTTTAATGATTAATATCCCATAATAGGTTGAATATAGTAATGAAAATACCCACAATAACTCTGTAAAGTTTCCAGAATTATATAAGTTCATTTTAAAATCACCATTTTGAAGAAAAAGAATGCAGTAAAAAAGAAATTCTAAGATTCCTGGAAGTAAAATTAAAAATATCCTTTTTGTTTTCAGAATACTATTAGTAATACTCATTATATATAAATAAAATAATGGAATTACTAAATAGTGAAAATTAAAAGGTATGAATAATAAAATAGGATTCTCCTTTAAAATATGCAAATCTTGAAGAATAGGATCTAAAAGTTCTATACTATATAAAACCAAAAACAATCCTAAAAGCAACTTTGACTTTTGATACCTATTTTCGATTATCAAAATCAGCCCTAAAAGTACACCTTGTACTAAGCCAAAAATGTCTATTAAACTTGTTATATTATAATTAATCACTTAAGTTTTACATATTCAAATTCTATTTTTATATTTTTCCCTGAAATTGTAGCATACATTTTGTTATTTTTCTTCCAATATTTTATTTTATTAGGAGAGTCGAACTTTTTGTTAGTAAAGTTTAATTTATTGTTTTCACAAATAAACTCTTGATTATTAAAACTTGTCATTTTAAATGTAGATGGTTTTAGTTCCCCTTTTAATTGAATTTTAAAATCCCAATTGTTATTCGATTTTATAAGTCTAAAATTTTCTTGATATATAGTATCTGTATTTTGAATTGTACAACTAGATCCTACATATTCTGTTTTGCTTATTTTATCCCAATTTTCAAATGTTTCTTTACCTATTACCTCATTACTCCTTTTCCATTTACCCAATAGCCAATCAAAGTCATTTGTTTTTTCAGTTAGTTCAATAGAATCTTTATTTGTTTTAGTTTTTTTGTTTTTATCTTGATTACAAGAGATTACTAAAATTCCAATAAATAAAATAAATATTTTTTTCATGATTATTTTTTTTCTTGCGACTACTTAAAAATTATTAGTCTATATTTTATTTTTTTAAGATCCTTTTTTATTTGATTTCAAACCAATCCTTTTTTTAGCGTATCAGATATTTAGAAAATATCCTATTACTCCAAATAGAGCTTAGTTCATTGATTTTAAGTAAACCTACCAACAAGAAGAAAGCCATAGCTATATATGTATTTATAAAAGCTAAGAATAATCCAACTATATAAATAGATATACAAACAAAATCTAAAGAACACCTTTCTAAATACATACCTACTGGTGATGTTTTACCATGAAGCTTAACAATAGAATTTCTTAAAAACATAAACGATAACTGACTCATGAGAAGTACAAAACCATACAAAATAACAGGTGCTATATCAGTATGATGATTACCATCCCCTATCCAATCTGTTGCAAATGGGATTAAAGACAACCAAAATAACAAGTGCAGATTTGTCCATAAAACTTGTCCATTTATTTTTTCTGCTATTTTAAACAACTGATGATGACTAACCCAATAAACACTTATATATAAAAAACTTACCATATAACTGATAAATGTAGGTGCGATTTCAAGTATAGCTTCAAAAGTATATTCTTTTGGGACTTCTAATTCTAAAACCATTATCGTGATAATAATAGCAAGTACACCATCACTTAAGGCCTCTAACCTTTCAGAGGTCATTTCATTTTTCATAATTAATCATATATCTAAAAATGATAGCGAATATAATTTTACCCATGAACCACTGTATTATTATATCTCTTTTTCATAACTAAAAATCCTATAAAAAAAGGCTCATATATTAATGATTATTTGAAATAGTTTCTATCATCTGGTGCCTCATTTAATGTAAATGTATACTGATATTCTGGATCATATACATTTAAGATAGTATAGGTTCCTGAAGTTTGCCAAGATGCACCATCCCAAGAACCATCATCATTAAATTTCTTTTCTATTTTTTGTGATTGAATTAATACACGTCCCCAAAAGAGCCATTTCCCATTTATATTATGTACAAAATAAACTCGTACAGGATCCATTTGAAAAATTCTTGCACTTGGTTTATTTTTAAATTCAAAGACCTTTCCTTTAACATCGCCTAAAGTAATAGGATCCACTTTATGTTTATCTAATTGAAAAACTGCTACAGGAAACCCCTGTTCAACTGTTAATTCTAATGTATCATTAATTTCTACGAAACTTCCCATATTATATTTTTAATTACTTATTAACTTTCCTCCAAACATACTTACTAAATTTTCAAACCCATTCATATAAAATTGAGTTAGCCCATCTTCAGAGGAATAAAATTTTGAGGACCACTGTACTAAACATCTCCTATCTAATTCAGTTTCTATTACTTGAATTTGAGCATGATATTCTTGTGTTGTTTTCCCCCATTCACCTTTATGCCACTTATATTTATAACGCATGTTTTCATTATCCATAAAAACTAATTCTTCCCATGTTGGAGATTGGTTAGGGAAGATTAATTTTCTACGAATATCTCTTTCTTCTCCTTGCTCTTCAGGAACCTCACAAATTGGAATATCTGGATGCCATTGATTGAGATTATAAAAACCTCCTACCAAATGCCATACTTTAGCAGCAGAAACATTTAATTCACATACTACAACTACACGCCAATTTTTATATTCTTTTATATCCATTACCTTATAGATTCTTTATCTGTTACGTTCTCTAGTCAAATTTCTTAGCTCGAAAATTATGTAAAGATTAGAAAGAACGAACAGCTCTAACACGACATTCATGATTCTTTAGGTCGGTGAATATATTACCAATTAGAAAGTATTGAGCCCAAGCAAAATTAAGGTCTAGTTCTGTAGAACTCCAATAGAAATCTTCTGCAAAATTTCCAACATCTTTATTTGGTGACTTAGCTCCGCGTCCAATATTCGTGAACATAAGGCTTAATTCTTTTTTTGATGGCAGATACCAATCTGAAAAGCCACCTAAGTTTAAATCATAACAAAGTTGAGCTGCATAAGGGGCAACCCCTTGACTCATAATAATTTTTGCTGTGTTACTTTTTCCTGAACCTACAATACTATCAAATGTTTTGGTATTAGTGAAAGCTCCATGATGCCATTGACTACCCGTACTCTGATCTTTATCCGCGCATACCAATCCATGCTTTCCTGTTGAATCTAAATGGAATATAATCCCTCCTAATTCAGGAACATTTTGACCTATACTATATTTGGATGCATTTTTATTCTGAGCAAAGAAATTTAAAGTTGTTAAAAGCAAAAAAGCGAATAAAATAGTTTGTTTTTTCATCATTGTTTTTTTTTATTGTTGGTTTAATTGAGATTCTTTAAATAATCCTGAAACTTGGTCCGTAATTTTCAGATTTCCCAGGGATTGGAATTTTCATCAATGGTAATGCGTATTGTTCTAATTTAAACATTACTTCAACAGCATTAACTAAGGCAGCTTGTCCTCTTCCATCTATTGCCCAAGCATCTTCTAGAAATTTTACTAATTCGGTATAAACTTCATCAAAACTATTAGTCAAATGCCAAACTTCTGGAGAAACATCAGCTTCTTTGTAACCACCTTTGGGTACTCTTGCTATGGTATATGTTTCGGGACGTGGGTTTGCGCCTTTGAAATAATATTTATCACCTTCCTGAACAATCTTTTTTTGATAAAAAACTTCCCAGAATCGGTAGAAATGTGCCAAATTATCCATTCCTGTACTTGCTGGTGTTACATTTTCAGAACCCTCACCCTGTTCTTTTATCATATCAATGGCTTTCGAAACACTATTTGAGTCTGCCATTACCCACCAAGACAAAGGACCAGCCAACTGACGTTCAACATTCATCTTTGGCTGTAATTCTTGAAACAACTCATTAATCCTGTCGTATAATTCTCCAATGGTTGCATTATGCGAATGGTCTTTATCGTATTTTCCATTGGGTATGACACCGTTTTTATCGGATATATTTCCTATATCTACAAGTTCACCAGAATCATAATCATAAATATCTGCGATTTCCTCTGGTAATTCTATTTCCATGAAGTTACGAAGAGAACAATCATTTAACCCTTCTAGATATAAAAACAGTTTAGGGTGTACACCTCCAGGTAGTCCTGATGGGAAACTTAGCCTATTTTTAGTGTTATATATTTTTGGTTCACCACCAATTCCTGCAATCATATTACAAACCATTGCCATATGAAGCATTTCTTCTTGAAAGATATTACGAATTGACTTTGCTACTTCGCACTTATTATCTTTAATAGTCCACATTGCCTGCAAATAAATAGGAATAGTTGCAAACTCAAGAATTACAGCATTATTAAGTAACTCCTTTAAAACAAACATTTTATCTTCGTACTCATTGATCTCTACTGTCTTAGAATGTGCAATAAGTTCCTGTACATTATCAATTTTAGAAGCTTGTTCTTGAAATTTATTTTTATAATTTATAGTTGGTATTTCCATTCGTTCTTTTTAGAGTTTTTTTTTGTTTTTGCAGAATTAGTAAGGTTTTCCACTAATCTAAATGCTAAAGCTGTAAGCGTTAATGTTGGATTTACGGCACTTCCTGTTGGAAAAGCAGCATTTGAGCATACATATAAGTTATCCGTATTGTGCACACGCATAAACTTGTCTGTAACACTGTTTTCTGGTGTTGTACCCATTCGTGCAGTTCCAGTAGTATGATGACCTCCTGGTTTATCTACTTTAGAAGAGGTGATTTCTAAGCCCATTTTTACTAAAATTTCTTCTAATAATTGCAAACGGTCATTAGCATTTTTCATTTCTTCATCTGTACGACTAAAATGTACCGTTGTTTGTGGTAAACCAAAACGATCTACTCCAGGTCTTGCTTCCAAACGGTTACTAAACTTACCTTTTTCTTCCAAAAAAGCTTGTATATTAACTTCCATTTCACCGTAAACAATAGCATCAATCTCTTCACGATTTTTTCCATCAATCATGAGTTGGGCAATATCCGTATTAGGTGTAGCTCGATTTTTAAATATAAAAATCTTCCCTTTTTTCTGATGCTCTTTAGTATTATAACTATGCGACATTAATGTTGGGAAATCATATTCTTGAAACCATCCATTAGGGTTAGTTTTTGCTTTCCCTACAACATTTAACAAGGAGTGTGATACTACAAAGCGTCCTACAAGATCATAATCGTTACCAATACCATCTTTCCAAAACTCATTTTTAGACGCTCTTAATAATTTAGGAACATTATACGCTCCCGAAGCTAATATTACAGTTTCTCCAGCCACTGTATGCTCCTTACCAGTAAGATTGTCCGTGAAAGTTACTGACTCTATTTTAGATTTTGAACTTACATTCACATGATGAACTGGCGAATTAATGCGTACTTCAAAATTTATAAACCTAAGATCATTTTTTAAATCATCCAAAACATATTGCGCATTAAATCTACCACCAATTGGGCAATACTTGCATGTACCTGTAGTCATACATTTTCTATATCTAGCAATTGGCATTTTACCAGATTTAATTTTACTTTTCACTCCTGGGTTTAAATCACCTTCTTGATAAACAACATCTAATTGCTCCCAAGCTTTAATCATTTCACCATCTGCAGCAGTCCATTGAAATGGTGGTACAGGATATGGTTTAGATCTTGGCACCCAATTCTCGTTCTCATCACCACAAACCGATAAAAAAGATTCAGCATCGTTGTAATAAGATTCTAAATCTTCGTAATTCAAAGGCCAATCGGCTCCTAGACCTGTATTCGTATGTAAATTAAAATCTTCGGGCTTAAAACGTAAACTCCAAGCTCCCCAATGCATAGTAGAACCTCCATACGCTTTTACACGAACACCATCTGTTTGATATTCTATATTCCCTGTAGAATCTGCTTCAAATTTTTGATCGTAAGTATACGTATATGGTCTCTCTCCTCTGGTAATATAATCCCACCAAAAGCGTCTGTCTTTAGCTTTAATTTCTGGTCCTGCCTCTAAAATTAAAATTGATGTATCCTGTTTATTCAATAATAGCCCTCTTGCCACTGTAGCTGCAGCAACACCTGCTCCTACAATAATGTAATCATATTTTTTTTTCATACATTTTCTTTTTTTGAATAAACAGGATCTTCATCAAAAGCACGTACTCTAGGTGTACGATTATAACGTGTTCCCGCTAAAAATCCATGATAATTTTTGGCTTGCTCACCACCATTTGCCTCTCCCCAGCTTTTAAATCCTCCTGCAGTAATTTGCATTCTTATAAACTCGTTAATAACAAACACTTTACAATGCGCTAAACGCGTTGTCGGTGGGGCACTATTATCTACATCACTTTCAAAAAATAACTTTTTAAAAGCCTCTTTTTTACCGTATTCTGTAAATAACTCGTTTAAAACATATATTGCATTTACATATTCACCAGTATAATTTGGTGCATTTTCAGTTTTGGCTTTAAGCATTTCAAACCAAGAACTTCTTTGGTTATTTGAACTATAAACTGTGTTCTTCCAAGTCTCACCAATAGCTTCAAAAATTTCCCACAAAGCCTCTTTATTCTCATGAGTAAGTTTCTGTCCTTCGGCAAATATTAAACTCGCAGAAATCTGTTCATTACATACTGAACCTCCTATCATAATTTCTGTATTTTATTATTTGTATAACTCACGCTCCATGTAATGTTGCGTACCTTCTCTAAAATGAATATCTGTCCATGAATCATCTACAGCCAAATAATCGCTAAAATAAACTTCGTCTAAACCTTTGTTTGCCATTTGATCACGGAATTCATAATGATTAAATAATCGATTGAACTCAGTAAGATAAATATCTACAACTTCAGTATTTCCTCTAATGATAATCATGTTTTCATCGTTATTTTTAGTGGAAGCTTCAGAGAAGTTTGCAGAGCCTGTAATAAGTGTAGGATCATCAGTTAAAGGGTCAATAAAAAGATATTTTGTATGTAAATATTTTACATGTAAATTTAAATTTGTTAGGTGCTCTTCCTCCCAGCCTTTCAAGCTTTCCTCCTCTATTTCATGTTCATTTAAAATGGCACCTAAAGCAATTCTATTGTTTTTTGTATCTTTAAAAGTGTCAAATGTTTTCCCTTCATGTTCTAGTAGAATATATCGTAACGATTCATCTTCTTTACTCATTACATCTGCAAAATCCTGGTTTACACCAAAAGCAGCAGTAAAACCAATAGATTTATTTGCTTCTTTTATTTGCCTTCCATACCATTCTAATACACTTAAATCTTCTCTTGGACTAAAAATTGGAGTGATTCCTTTATCTACTTTACCAATAGGAGTTGGCGTATGTTTATCATTTTCTGGGCGAATTTCTTTCATTTCTGGGTTTTCAGAAAGTCGATTCCAATACTTCAAATAATCAGAGGCTATTTTAGCATCTCTAACGATATGCCCAACATTAGATTGTCCAAAAATTCCTCCTTTAGTAAAATTAGTAGAACCCATCCATACTTCTTTTGGTACACCTTTATATAAAAGAACAATGTATTTGTTATGTTTTATTGAGGAATTTGCAGACCTTGGAATCATTAATTTTTCAATCCCTGGAACTTTAGCTATAGCATTATCTGTATTTTCCCATGGTCCTCTTTTTGAACGATCATATACTATTTTTACATCGGATCCAGTCTGGGATGCCTTATATAACGCTTGAATCACAGGAACATGATCAAACTCATAAGCAGCTACCCTTAAAGAATAATCTTCCCCTTTTGCTTCCCCAATGAATGCTATCATAGCTTCCTCTAACCCACGTGATAACCATTTGTAAGCTTCATTGTTCGGGATTTTATCAGGACTTTTATTATCAAACTTTATAGCATATTCTTGTCCAACTGTTCCTCTATTAAAAAAGACTCCATGTGTTCCATAATTAGGATCTTCAGTTTTAATTTTTATAGTAATTTCATTTCCTTTTTTCAAGTTATATGGTGTGCCATAAACAGGAGTTGCTGAATATTCGTAATCAGTATTTGGTTTAGCAGTATAATCTCCCCATAGAAATGCCTGAATTATAGATTCATTATCTATTTCTCCATCCATTTCAAACTCTTTAAATCCTTTTAAAACTATCTCTTTTCCAGAGGAAATATCTTTACGTTTTAGAATAAAACCTAATAACTCTTTTCTAGCTGTGACATCTGCATCTAAACAAAGTAGTACTACATGTGTTCCTGCAATTACATGCAATGAAACACCATTAGCATTATTTCTTAATCTCATAAAATAAAAATTTAAGTTTGGTTGGTCATTGTCAATAAACTAATACTCAATATTGGGTATTTTAATAATTAGTACTGTCTATTCTCTTTAAGTTAAGTTCCCATTTACCCAATTTTGTTACCCATTTTTTTTATCTTTTTTATCTTTTTAAAGATTTTTTTTAAAACAAAAAAACATAACTCACTAAAATATAGATATATATGTATCTAGTCTTATTTATCTCTATAAACTGGAAAAAATATTTAGTGATTTTACGATAACTTTTATATTAAAATATTCCTTGGACTAAACTACCTATTGAATTTTATAAATAGTGTTTATGTTTTTTTTAAACACTCAAAATACGATGAGAACTTATAAATTATTCTAATTATTTTTAAGTACTAAACTTCAATCCATTACAAGTCTAAAACAACCTCAAAATACCAACAAGAATATGTATTTAAAATTGACTTTTAATTAAAACCATCTTACTCTTAAATTATTATATTAAAAAATGCCCTTACTTAGAGGGCACTTTTTAATTATATCTTTCTTTGTTCTAAAAACTAAAACTTCCAATCTCCATATCGTCCTCTTCTTTATCTAATCTTACGGTTATAGTTTTCTTTACTTCATTTACTTTCCCATAATTGGTAAACATCGTTACTTTTAAGATTGTTGGCCCAGATATTTTTTGAATATTATCAGCATAATAGTCAACTAACACTTTATACTCTCCTTTTATTGCTTTTTTAAGCATAAATTCTTCTGGTCCATATCCGTCTGTAAAATCTTCAGAAATTCGTCCACCAATTTTAGTTTCTGAATTTGAGTATAAACATTTTTCCCCACTAGGATCAATAACCCATAAGTCGATATCTGTCTCTTTATGGTTCCAGTCAATCACCACTCTTACATCAACAGGTAGCGGTTTTAAAAGATTCTCTTGTTTTTTATTTAGCTTGATTTTCTTTCCGTGTATTTTTACTAGCCTTGATAACTCAACAAATGCAATGGCTTCAATACCGTGAAAAATCCCTGCATTATCTTTTTCTAATAACTCTCCATTATATATTTTAAACAACAAGTCAAAACTTTTTTGGTACTCTCCTATTGTTTCATAGGCTAATGCAAGATCTCTATAAGACTGAGGTTCTTCAGGACGTAATTCTAACACTTTTTCATACACGATAACAGCAAGTTCATATTGTTTAAAATACTCCAATTTATATCCTAATGCTTTCGTTAACTCATGATTATTTAAATCTACTTCAATAAGGTTCGTTAATATTTTAATTGCTGTTGTACTGGATTTTCTTTTATCAAAAAAGTCAGCTACATCCAAATAGAACGCAGGTACATTTGCGTAGTCACTTCTTATTTCTAAGTACTTATTATAAGCAGTAGCTATTGTGTTTTCTTTTTCTAAAATTTTCAAATATGGGGTATCTAGATTCCATACTTTTAATTCTATTTTATCAGCAATTTGTTGATTTAACTCTTCAATTACTTCCTCATTTTTTACTTTTCCATCTTTAGTTACAACTATTATAACTCCACTACTTGCGCTATTACCATATAAAGCAATTCCATTTTCTGGACTAAGTACATGCATAGAATCAATTGCATCGGCTGATAATATTTCAGTTGGATTGTTTTTAGAAATAACACCATCTATAATGTACAATGGTTTATTGTTTGAAGATAATTCAGTATTACCAATATTGACTCCTGCAACTTTACCTGTTATTGCGTTAGTAACGGTATTTGATCTTTTAATTCCTAATGCTGTTATTACAACTTCTTCAAGACTATCGTCAGGTTGTAATGAAATATTTATAGTATTTCTTGTAGTATCAATTTTTTGGTTAATTTCTGAATACCCAACATATGAAAATACCAATTCATCATTTTTATCAGCATTAATAGCATATTTCCCATCCAAATCTGTACTAGTACCATTAGTTGTGCCTTTAATCACAATCGTAGCACCAGGTAACGGCATATTTGTTTCATCTACAAGAGTGCCTGAAATAATTCTACTATTCGGATCTACATTTGTTAAAACAGATTTTTCTATTGGTATATTTACTTGATCATTTATTATAGTTGGAGTTATTACTGAAGTAGTATTTACAACTGGCTCTTTTTTTACGACTTCCTTATTCTTTTTAGGAAACTTCATATTATACCAATTAATAATGTCTTTATAATCTTCTACTAAATCTTCTTTTCTTTCTTTAATTTCTAATTGCTTATAAGCTTTATATTTTTAATACGTTCTTTATATGCTCTTTTTAATTCTTGTGGAGGTTCAATTCTGTAACGCACATAATCTTCTAACCTATCTAAAATTAACATTGAAGTATAGTCGGTTATTAGATGATTTTGAGTTGCAAGAGCAATAATCTCTTTTTTATTTTCCTCTTTATTGAAATTTAAAAAACTTAGTTTTTGTTTTGCCCATAGACGTTTAACTAAAGTATTTTGCGTAGCAATTTGGATAGCTACATTTAATTTTTGAGTTACTTTACCACCATACCCAAAAAGCAATTCGATAGTTGTGTTTTCGGAAAACCTACCTGCAATTGAAAAATCAGTTGTTACATTAGTATTTCTTTTAGGATATACATTAGTAACATTCCTGTTATTTGATATCCCTAAAAATTGAAAGGTTTCATTTTTTAATTGCTTTAGGGCTTCTCTATTTTCTAGTCTTACCAAGTTTACATATGACCCACCAGATTTAGCAGCCATATTATTCAGTTCTTCATGATTGGCAGAAACCAATGAGTTAATTACATATACTGCCTTTTTATTATTAGCCAAAAACTCCCCTAAGTTATCTAAACCGTCTGTAAACAAAAGTGTTTCATCTGTTTTTAATTTCAATTTTGAAAGCGCATTAAAATTTGTGCCCCCATCATATACAGTCTTCTTTATCAGTTTTTTCAACTCATTCCATTCTCCATTTTTAATATCTATTATTTTATGTTCTACAATAGTATTGCTAAACGAAATAAACTCAATTTCAACATTTTGTAAATACTTAAAATAGCCATCCAATAAATTTAACTCGTCTATAACATTTCTATTTTTCAAAGAATAAGACGCATCCCAAAACAATGATATTCTATTAGGTTTGGACTTTAGTCTCATATTAGGTTTTAGTGCTTTATACGCATAGAAATAATCATTATAACTTAGTACTTTCTCCTTTAAAGAATTATTAGGTATCCTTAAAACAATCGCTTTTTGAGGTTTATGGTTACTTTTTGTTATTTCAGCACGAAACCCATCTTCATTCGTATTAAAATTAAATTCTTTGTACGGGTTATTTTTAAACGTAGGGATAATATCTCCTACCTCAACATTTATGCTAATTGAAAACCTTGCTAGTTTTTCAGAGATATTTAATGGTAATTCATACACCATAAAATTATTTACAGTTCGTAATTCCTGCTCATGAGTAATAACAATTTGCTTATACTTTTTAGGCAAAATAGGATACACTCTAGCTTTGTAATTATTCCCATCCGTTTTCTCTAATAGTCCAGGATCAATCTTTTGACGAATTGTATTTTCAAAAGCTACTCGTGCTAATTCCTTTTCTACAATTACTGCTTCACGCAATTTCCCATTTACATCCATTGCAAAACTTGAAACTGACTGTCCTTCCCCTAACGGAAAATCCAACTCACCTTCCAAAGTTCTATCTAGTTGATTATAAAACTTCATATCATAGATTGTAGTTGCAGAATTCCCAATAATTTTGACATCTACTTTTAAACTTGATAATTTTAATTGGCTGGAATCTTTAAGTATTACTTTAGGAGTTTCTTGAGCTATTGAATAAAAACTTAGCGTAAATAAAAAGAGAAATACAATATTTTTCATGTGAGTTAGTTTTGTTGTTATATAATGTAAACATCCAACTATCTAACATCATTTAAAACCTATATTGAGTGAAGTAGCATTTTTCATTGGTAAAGCCATACTTTCAATTAGGTAGGCTATTATTGTAATATATTTTCTATCCCCTCTATACTTACAATCGATCCTTCCGTTATTTTCAGTAAGGGTAAAGCTCATATTTTTGTATATTTTTGTAAAGTTAATAGTAATTAACAAATTACAGTTCAACCATAGCTAACTCTATTAAATTAGATCATTAAACAGTGGCAACAATTTGAAATCTGTTTTTCCAATATGGACTATCTTTCCACCTATTTTCTAAGGCATAATGAGCGCTTATTTTTTCCATATAAGCTTGAAATGCATTTTCAACAACATAGCGGTAAGTTTTCATCGCATTTTCTTCCTTTAAGAGATTACTAGCCAGTGCATGACCTGCATAAAAACCAGAGGCCAATGCTGATGTAATTCCGTAAGAAGAAATAGGGTCATATGAAAATGCTGCATCTCCTACAGCTATCCAATCATCACCATAAGGAATATCCAAACGGCTAGTCCCACTGGGTATTACTTTTAAAGTATCATAATCAATGTTTGCTATTTCAGTAAGTTTTGAAATATGCATGCTGTTTTTTAGTTCTTTTCTTATAAATGATGCTAATAATTTCTTTTCAGGAAGAAGTTCCTGTAAAGTAAAAAACATAATTGTTAATTCATTATTATGTTGCGGAGCAACATACCACCATCCATTTTCTGTAGCTTCTACATTAATTTGAGACTGAATTGAGTTCAATAATTCGGCTTTAAAACTAACTGTAAATTGTGTGTCTAAATTTTTCTTTATTATTCCTAATTGTTTACAAACGGAAGCTTTTCTTCCCGTAGCATCAACAATATATTCTGCTATAAGTTTGGAAGATTGTTTGTTATTTACAATTGTAACTTCAATTCCAGTATTATTCCGAACAAGCTTTTTCAATTTATAACCTTCTAGTAAAATACCTGAATTAATTTTAATATGTTGTCGAAGTTGTTTTTCGAAATACAAACGATCTAATAAATAACCATGCCCATAAATTTCCTTTAAAAACTCCTTCTGTTCAAGTATGTTACTTCCCCAACAACTTTTATTTCCATAATAACTAATATGCTTTGGATTATCTATCAAATGCATGATCCCCATTTTTTTTAGCAATGGTTTTGCATTTGGAGGAATTGCTTCTCCAAATTTTCTAACAGGCTCAAGTTCTGCCTCAATTACACAATTTGAAACCCCTCTACTAGTTAATATTAAAGAAGTGGCAATCCCAGAGGGACCGCCACCAATTATGATAACTTGATAATCTTTTTTATCGTTCACCACGTAACATTGTTTTTCTTTTTCTACTCGTTTTTGGAGCATCTTTTTTAATTTCAGCTACTTTTTCAACAGCATGTCTTAAACTTTTCACTAAATACTCAGTACCAGCCGCATTTATTTTATCTTCAGCATACAATACTTGTGCAAAAGTAGGATCAGCATCATCTTCAGAAAAATTTCGTCCCATTTCAACCCATGATACTTCGGGAAGGTATCCATTTTCGTTTTTAGGTATTGGAGCTTCTTGTTTAGTTATAATACCAAGGTGGTTCCATTCTTCAACCATGTTTTCTAACCTTTTTAGATGGTCAGCTTCTATATCACGTAACCAATCTTGTCTGTAATCAAAATGTTTTAAACGCTGAGCAGTATTTACATTTCCAGCTTGCATTCTTAAATAACCATCCTCACTTAATACTTGATTTGGAACTCGAGCTGCCCAAAAAGAAGGTAAAGGTAAATATGTAGAAACGGTATATCCTGATAAACAACTAGCTTCATCTGTTTGCCAAGGAACTCCCATCCATCTTGTTAAAGATCCTGGTCCATTAATAGCACAAGGACCATCAGAAGCCATAGCAATTTGAGGGGTTAATATATCTCCAAAGTCCAATTGAATAGCCTCTCCTTCAGGAAGTACATTAAGACGATAAGGTTCTTTCCACATTTTTTTAACACGCATAGTCCATGTTAATTCAATTCCAGGATGAAAAGGACCTCCTAAACAATCCTCAAGTGGCGCTTGATTTAATGCATTTATCTGATCCGCTAGTGATAGTTCATCAAATGAAGTTTGTTGTAATGGCTCACCTGTTTTAAATTTTCCTTCTGACCATAATCGTAATCGTTCATACTGTACAACAGTAATTGGTAAATTATCTAAAGCTACATCATCATAATCACCAAAACCATCACCATAAAAAGGAGGTACTTTTTCTGGAGTATATTCATTTGACAAAGGATCTCTAAACCATTCAAAAACTTTTTTTCTTGCAGCTTCAGAACTTCTATCCGGGTTCTTTAATAACTCAATAATTTTAGGATCAGTAAAGTCAGAAGGGGAATTTTTACCAAATAACATATAAAAACCATGGTTTACCCACTGGGTATTAGTCATACGTTCTAAAACAGGATAAACGTCACGCCAAAATTCCACATCTTTTTCAGAAGGATTTGGATATCCCATTTCATTAATAAATAAATTTTGAACAACATCATTCATTGTTACTACGCCATATAATCCTTGTCCAAAATTAGGAGGTGTAACAGCAACCATAGCTGGTTTTGCTTCAAATTCTTTTTCGCCAATTTTAACAGTAGCTCTAACTACACCATCACAGGTATCATCATGCCACCCGTTGTTATTAGCAAAAGTTGTTATGGGCATGTCATCAGTTGATTCTGCACCTCCACTGCCAGAGAAGAATAACAATCTCCCTTCAGAATCTGTTTGTAAATGGCCTAAGTTTACATTTTTACCATAAAATTTACCATCATCAAAACTATATTTATCATTATAAATATATGTTTCTAATAGCTGACAATTTTTATCATATTTTTCTGTAGTAACAATATCTGGTGTATTGGTATCTATTCCTGAAATTGTTATTGGACTAGGTTTAATAGCCAATTGCTCTCTATAACCATTTGCTACATTATTATTTCTGCGAATTGATGGAATACTATATTTATTTCCTAAATCTAATGCAGTATTAAATTCATACCAAGCTGCTTTTAAGTTAGCCACTTCTACTCTCCATTCTATTGAATTACCTAGTTTATGGGTTAACTCTTCCACTACCTCATCTGCACTATTAAATCCATAGATTCTAAAGCGAGTAACTTCCTTTTTAATTCTACCTTTAGAATCTTTATAACCTCCATCTGGTACTTCAGAAACTCCTGGTAAATCGGATGCTAAAAAATGTTCTGGTGAATTTCCTATGCGTGCTATTCCTATTGGCGGATATATAGCAACGTAACTTATTTCATTGTTTGTCATGGCTGGCTTTTTTAATTTATGTAAAAATGAGTAATTAAATAGTTGTTTTATACCGTATTTATACTCGTTTATCAATATCTGCTAATTTATATAGCAATTTTAAAGGATTGTTTTTCTTGTTCTTAATAATAATTTTGGATCCTCACTACATTCTATTTTTATATCCATTAGTTGTTTGTAGCTCGTTGAAAAATAAGTAGAGGTTGGTATTGATGCATCTTTAAAACTAATAAAAGCTCCACTTGTATGAGGGATAATATAATCTCTACTGTCTTCCATCCAATCTTGAGCTCTATTAACAAAAGGTCTATTTATAATCATTTCTTTAGAGCGTTGTTCATCTGTAAGACAGTACTTATCATCTCTATCTAAAAATTGATCCCACCAAGTCTGATATTGAATTGTAAATGGCCTATCTTTATATGGGAATGCACTACCAATTAAGTCTTTATTCTTATTGTAAGTATCATAATACTGACCCGATATAGCTCCTAAAGTAAGATAAGTGTGTACACCATGACGCATATTAGCATCAAATTTATCAGGTATTTTAGACGATTGTAGTGAACAAATTAGTGCTTCTCTACTTGTATTATTCCACCCTACAGTATCATTTTCAGTATTGCAATTGGCTAATCGAGAAGTTATTTTATGTGGAGCAGGCCCATCTGGATCAAGCTTAATTTTGTTGATAGTTTTTCTATCCCAAGATTCAAAATGCCAATCGTACTGATCATTATGATTTCTCGATAAATTGTTAGCGTCCTTGACCCTATCTTGCTTAAAGGACAATCCTTTTAAAGCATCCTCACCTAGTATTTTTGTAATAAAACTTTTTAATTCTATTTCAGTACCTCCATAATAACCATTCATTTGACACTTTAGATAAGCATTTGAATTTGGTAAATAGTTATTATTTAACTGTGCTGTTTCTATTTTTAAATTGGTACCGATTAAACTAGGGTAAGCATCAGGTTTAATAGCATTTTCCCATAGCTCCAATATTTCAATAGCAGGCTTTTCAATAGCCTCAAAAGCTACTTTTTTGTGATCTATTTCAATTTCAAAAGGTTGATTGAATTTAATATTAAAACTAAAGGAGATATCAGGTAATTCAAACGTTTTAAATACAAGTTCAGTAACAATACCGTAACTCATTCCTCCTCCTCCTCTTAAAGCCCAAAGTAATCGTCCTTTTTTAGAACTAGGATTGTCTAAATATGAAAGTTTTTCTATAGTTCCATTTCCTAAAACAATTGTAGCTCCAATTAATTTTTCACAAGCCATACCATGTAATCTAGTCCAAGGCCCCCAACCACCTCCCATGGTAAATCCTGCAATAGCTACAGTTTCACAGGTTCCATGGGGAATACCTACATTTTCATCATCAAGTTTAGGTTTAATGTCTTTAAAACGTGCTCCTGGCCCAACAATTAGTTTCTTAAAAACCTCTTGAGTAGGTTCATAAACTTCATTTTTAAGTATTTTAATGGTGCTTAATTTAGAAAAATCAATTAAAATAGTATTTGTTCCTGAACACTCCCCTTCATGATCATGACCTCCTGAACGAAGGCGTAATATAATTTCAGTTGGATGTGCATTAGCAAATTTTACAATTTCACTAACCTGCATATCATTTTCAACAAAGATTATTGCTGAGGGTCTAAATTCAAATTTTCGGTTAAAAACAAGCCTTTCATTTTCATAGCCTTCAGAATTTGTACAATCTGTTAAGATTATTGGATTCCCAAATTGTGCTAGCTTTTCTTTTAATTGTTTGATTAAAGCATTAGTATTTTTCATATTTATATTCATTTAAAATTATAAAATATTGTTATTGAGTGAAATTAATAAAGATAACTAAGGAAAAATATTACATCCTATTGCAGAGGAAATCGTTAGAGAGAAATAATCAACATTATATTTTTTTATCCATTATAGATAATGCTTCATGATCATCTCTGCATTTCATAGCATATGATAAAACCAATTAGGTTTTTATAACTCAAAAACTATAGGGCTATAAATATAAATCGCTGTCTTTTGACAGCGATTTATATTTTAGTTAGAAATAATTAAACATATTTAAATCTGGAAATATCATAGCTATTACAACTATTTGTTATATGTAAACAGTTTTAAATTTTCAATGGTAACTTTTGCAGTTCCTTTTCCATGTTTCTTTATATATATTGAAAATGGTTTTTGCATATCCTTCAATTCATCTGTAATGTCAAAAGAAAAATTAAGCTTAACTCCTTTCTCTGCTATAGAATGCTTTTTTATTCCGTGCTCATGTGCTACTCCAAAAAAGGACATGGTTCCAATATAGTTGTCTTTTTCACCTTCATATCTAATATATACAGTATAAAAGTCCTTAGGCTCTTTGTAAACAACTACATCAAAGTCAAGAACCTTTGAAGTTATATTTATATTTCTGAAAGCCTTGTTAGTTTTCTTATTTAAATCTGAAGTAAGTTGATACACAAATGTTTTATCCCCAATTGTTTTATCAATTGTATGTTCCCACACAAGAGTTTTAGTGGTTTTTTCCTGTAGATTACTTTTTAAAATTGTAGGTGATGATTCATTACTAGCTAAATAAGTAGATTTTTCGATTCCTTGATAGGTATAATCAAGATTAAAGACAATGTCATAAACTTCTTGCATTGTATAAGTAATTTTACTACCATCAGGTTCAATAAAATTATATGGCCATTCATGTTTTAAGACACTATCCTCTGATGGTTTTTTACCATTTTTTGAATTCATCCACTGTTGCCAGATATAATCAATTTTTGAATGATGTAGCCAAAATACGGGATCGAAACCAGCTGATTGAACTTCACCCATTAAGCCTGACATATCCTTTTGTTGAAATATTTCATTGTACATTGCTTCTGCTTGACAGCTCCTTTCATCTCCTTGAAAAACACCTCCAATATAATTATGCATCACACCGTGTGGGTTGTTATTTATATTTGAACTAAAAACCTGAAACTCTTTCATTTCACTAAGTTCCTTCATCTGTATTTTCATTGCATCAAATTGTGTATTACATATTTCTTGACCATTATTTAGTGAACTTAATCGTGCCTTGGTATACAAACTCTCCTCTTTTTTCACTAATAATTCAGGCATCTTTCTATTATCCTGCTCTGTATAGTCCCAATAAGGTAGAGCAAAATCTGACACTCCGGATAATTCTCTTACTACTTTTTCTAAATGCCAAATGTACATCCTATGCCATAATAAAAAATTAAAGCTTGAGTTTGGGTTCGCCCCTTCATGAGTACAATTATCCCATCCAAATGGTAGGTTAGGTTCACTATCATGTCCTTGAAACCCTTGACACAATTGATTTGAGCCATTTATCTCAGGAGGAGTATTATGCATTGCTCCCTGATAATACCAGCTTAAACCATTCTTACAATCCATGTTTCTCATTATGTCAAATGCTTTTTTCATGGCATTTAAATCTGCTCTACCTCCTGGGCTATTCGCATTTTTTCTTACATATCTAGCATCTATACTTTGGGAATACCCAAAGCTACCAACAAGAAGTATTGCTAATAAAATTGTTATTTTTCTCATTATCCTAATTTTTAAATTATTGTTAGTTATTAAATTGGTTAAAAATCTATTTGGTAATATCAAGTATGTTATAAAACATCAACATTGAATGTTAATATTTCGAATTCTTCAGGATGATTCCTATCATAAATTTTAAATTTAACTTGTCCATTCCCTATGTTTTTTTGAGGCATCACATGAATTGCAATGAACCCTTCTTGATCAGGATTGAGTTTTTTAAAAACGGATCCTTTTGGAATTCCTATTTGACAAGCACCATGTTGACACATAGAACAATCCCAAGCTTTAGGAAATGTATTAGATACCGTTATCCACTCCAAAAAAATTGCCTTATCAGATACGTTAACGACACTGATTTTTGAAATATCTAACTTTCCGCTGTTTGGTATATTCTCATTATTAATTGAATTGCCTTTTACTATAAAAGTTTTGCCACTTTGTGCATATATATGTACTGTGCTACATAGTAGAATTAACGCAATAATATTTTTTATCATGATTATTAGTTTATATGGTTATTTTGAATTCTTACTGGGATATATTGTGTGTTTTCAACCCTATTTGTTTCTGGATTTATAAAATCAAATTGAATATTAATCCTTGTTCTTTTTTTGGATGTTATCCACAGTTCAAAGGTTTCTAAAGGATTAATAATCAAATAATTTAAAGATTTTAATGTACTATGTTTTAAATCGTTTTCTCCCCCCTTCACTTCAACCTTTAATTCCTTTGGGAATTTAATTTTATGTTTCCAGAACCCTGTATTAGCAAGTCTTAAAATAGTTGGCTGTTCTGTATCAAGGTTCACAGCCATCTCTTTATTATTTAGTTCTTTATTTGTTTTTCCATTTATAAAAAAATATTGAGGGGTATAAGATGGTAATTCTAATAGGCTTGGCTGCTGTTCATACTCCATATCCATAAGCGAATTATCATGCCAATTGGTGTCTATTTCATAACTACACCACAATAATTCCTGATGATTCTGTACTTTGCGAGCAGTATTCAAATCATTATTATTGCTTTTTATAATTAATACACCAAACATTCCTGCTTGTATATTAAAAGGATAGTTTACTGGGCAATAATAAACATAAGTTCCAGGCTGTTTAGCTATAAAACTATAGTATCCATGTTCCATATGATGAACACTATTATCAGCATTTTTTTCAGGTGATGAGTCTTTCTTTTTTAGTTGAATTCCTTTTATAACTATTTCATGAGGATCTCCCTGAGATATATTCCAAAAATCAAGCGTTACATTATCTCCTTCCATAACCTCTATGGTAGTACCTGGCAAAGTAACTTGACCACTTAAGGTATTTGTAAATCCAAAAACCCGGACGGAATCTCTATTTTCTATTGGAAAGACACCAGTTGTTCTTCCTATAATTAATTTATTTATCTGACCTACAATTGAAAAGTTAATAAATAGAATACCTAGTATGCAAATTATATTTTTACGCATAACACATTTTCTTTTATTTGTAAAATTGAGTAATTAATCGTTTCCTTTATAGCGTATTTATACTTGATTTATGGATTGTTTTTTATTTTATGAGTGATTTTAAGGAACTCTCACTAAATAAATATAATCAAGGTTTCTGAAGAAAAATATGACATCATATATCATCACTTCATGTTTCGTCATCTAATTAAGAATATACTCTAATAAAAAGCATCTTTAAATAGTAGATATGAAATTATACAAGATGTTATAAAGGTCTAAACAAAAGAATCCGCAACGTATGTTGCGGATTCTTTTTACTTGTTATAACTAATCTGACACCTTAGTTTCTGATGAAGATATATCTTTTCTTTATAAATTATTGAATGAAACAAGTTATCATTGTTTTCTTTCTCCATTTTACAAATCAATAATTTTAGATTTGGTGTCTTAACTTATTACACGGAAGGTTATTTCCCCAAGATGTTTTTATAAACAATACCATCTTTCATGATCAGTAAAAAATTTTTATCTGGGTTTGCTATCAGGTTTATATTGTGTAATGGGTTTCCTTTAACTAAAATTAAATCAGCATATGCACCTTTAGTAATTTCACCTAAATTGCCCTTTTTATAAGGGTTTCTTTCCCCACTCATTCGTAATAATTCTGCATTATTTGAAGTTGCCATTTTTAGTAGTTCAAATTCTTTATAACCTAAAGAGTCTTTCATATTCGCTAGTTTTGCTCCTTGTTTAGCAGCTAACTCTGCACTAAACATAGTATCTGTACCCCATGCAGTTTTAACACCGTACTTTTTTGCCAATTTATAGGCATTTTTGGTTCCATCAGTCACCTTATCATGTTTCTTTTTATTTTCTCCTTCATGAGGGTTAGCAAGTTTATCATCTAAAAAAGGCTGAAGACTCCACCAAACATTATTTTTAGCCATTAATATTGCCGTATAATCATCTACAAGTTGCCCATGTTCTATGCATTTTACACCCGCTTCAATTGCCATTTCTATAGCCCGTGGTGTGTATGCATGCACGGTTACATAAGTACCCCAATTCTCGGCAGCAGAAACAGCTGCTTTTAATTCTTCAGGAGTATATTGTGTCACATCTAGAGGATCATAATCCGAAGATACACCTCCCCCAGCCATGAGCTTTATTTGTGTTGCACCTTGTCTTAATTGTTCTCTAGTTTTCATTAATACTTGATCTGTACCGTCTGCTATAGCTACAATTCCATTTCTTTCAGGATACGAAAGTTCACCGATTATTCGAGGTACATCTGTTGGTAATCCAAAATCTCCATGTCCACCAGTTTGAGAAATAAATGCTCCACTTGCATAAACCCTTGGACCTATTACTAAACCAAGATCTATTGCATTAGCAAGTGTTAAGGCACCTCCACCTAAATCTCTAACAGTTGTAAATCCTCTCATTAATTGTTTTTTTGCAGCATCGGCTGCAATGAAATTAAGCATTGCAAAATCACTTAACAATACTTGTTCATGCTTTGCACTTTCGAATAATAAATGTGTGTGAACATCTATTAACCCAGGCATTAAAAACTTATCTTGCCCATCAATAACGATTAAAACATCTTTCTTTTTTTTATTTTTTTTTATTTTTTCAATATTGAAGGGATTAATTTTGATTTCTTCAATGATATTATCTACTATCTTTATATTTGCCTCGATAGTTTTTTCGCTTATACCATTAAAAATTTCTACATTTTTAATTATAGTAATCCTTTTAGAAGTGGTGTCTATACCTCTTTTTTCTTGAGAAAATAGTTGAGTATTTAAAAGCATTAGTGATGCTAAAATAATTGTTAGTGTTTTCATATAATCTGTTTTTTTATGTAGTTTATTTTTTTTTATAAATATTGGGGCTTATAAAGTTGGATATAACAATAAGGCTAAAAGCTGTTTTAATAAATTTTAGTTTTTGTTATGACGTGTTCAAATTAATCTTGATTTTTAATATTTTATGAACTAAAACTAAATTCAAATCAAATTTAAAGAGGTATTGATTGTGCGTTATTAAAGTAATTATTCGGATCCCAGCTTCTTTTTACCAGCTTCAATCGTTCTAAATTGTTAAGAAAATAAAGTTTCATAGCTCCTTCTCTTCCTACAATATCGTTTAAATCAGCATCGGGATAATTGTAATAACATCCATCTACATTATTGGTAGGATCCAATTCTGGGTCTGGTGTACCTCCTGTTTTCTGGTAAACAGAACTATAAAAATTACGTATCCAACTTAAAAAAAATGAATCGTCATCTTCATATTCCCAATAGGCTTGATATTGTAATTTAAAAATAGAATCTCGCTGTGCTATGGCTGTAGCTTTAGAGTCAACCGTATTGATTTTTCCTCCATATGAATCTATTTGCAATAAACATTGTTTCATAGATTTATCAGTATAGGGAGGAGAGGTTGATAAAAAATCAAAGATACCCCTCACATCATCTTCAGTAAATCCTTTTCGCATGTAAGCCGACTTATATTTACCTCGTTGATTCGGACCAGATCCATTAAGAGTTTGAGTTGCCTCGTAGTACGTATATTTGACACTATCTATATTATCGCCCATTTTTACAGGATTAAAATGCCCGCTATGTCCGATAATTGGAGATTGAGCTTCTCGATGTTTGCAAATTTGTGCTAATTCCTTAGATTGTTTTTTTATCAATAACTCATTTTCTTTCAAAGATGTTTCGTTATCATCAACTGCCGTTTGGATGATTAGGTGGATTTCACCATTAGATTGATGATTAAGTTTTAAAAGGCCAAATTGATTCCAATTATAGTCATTTTTAGCAAATATTTCATACCATTCTAAAATATCCATTAGTATTTTAACCGTTAAATTTTCCCAAGCAAAAGCATATGTGGTAATAAATGCAGTATTTGGGGAATCTGGTAATTCTTTAAAGTAGTAGCGAGTAATTACTCCAAAGTTTCCACCACCACCACCACATTGAGCCCAAAACAAATCTTGTTCAGATCCTTCAGAGTCTTTTGAAACGTAAATAGTACGTGCTAGTTTATTATCTCCCTCTTTTACCACAATCTCAACACCAGTTAGCCAGTCTATCGTTAAACCATTTAATCTAGAAAGGAGTCCATAACCACCACCACATATATGCCCACCCAAGCCTACTGAGTAACAAGAGCCTGCAGGTAATACCTTTCCATAATCACGAAACAATGTTTTAAATGCATCCCAGTTAGTACCTCCACCATCTAAATAATAACCCTTTACCTGGTCATAACCTATATTATTTATTGCTGTTACATCTATTATCGCTTTTGTTTCGTTGTTAAAAACAAAATTTTCATAACAGTGCCCACCGCATTTTATTTTTACCCCACCACCATATAAACTTGTTGCTTCTTCCAATGCATTTTTAACGCCATCACTGTTGTAACATAAATATACTACAACACAATTATTTGCATACCAGCGTCTGTTAAATCCTTGAAGAAAACTTGGTATTTGCGGTGTTTTATCTATTGTTTTGATTTTTTTCATAATATGTATTTTATTATAATATTGATATTTATAGACTACCATTTCAATATTATAAATCATTAATTTTCTTCTAAATTGATTTCTTATTCATTGGATTTTCTAAAATCGATTTGCTCATTTCTACTCCTATCTTAATTTGGTTAAATGGATAAAAAAATGGGCTAAAACGAGTTTTAATGAGCTTTAGGTTTTGTTATGGGCTTTGTTTTTAAAACACCTAAAAAACACATCTTATCACAAGATTCTGCATAATATCTGCGACCGTTAATAATTTCAGAAGCATACATAAATCTTATCATAGCTCAATAATCCCATTCAACGACATTATTAGTCACTAGAGGAATCCTATGATATATGTTTAAGGTTATAATCATTCTTTTTTAATTAAAAAAACGTCCTTCGGGCGAAGGCAATTAAAATAACTCTATATCACCGTTCAAAGGAGGCCTCTTCTATAGCTGTTAAATGTCTTGCTTTGTTGATGAAATAAATATACATAACATATATCTTGAAAAATATTTCATCGTATATCACTACACTATGTTTCCTATCTAACTTAGGTATAAACTATAACAAAAAGTAACTCTAAATAATTGGCTAGAGAATGTAAAAGATGTTACAAAAAACAAAAGAATCCGCAACGAATGTTGCGGACTCTTTTAACTTATTATAACTATTTAACTAAAGTTTACTCTAGTTAGTTTTTGCTAAGAATATAATTTAGTTAGTTTTTTGTAAAACAGTTATCGTATTTTTCATGTTATTAATAAATTGATTACCATTTTTCTTATCCCAATTTATATCCCAAGTCATAACACCTCCAAATTGACTATCATCGTTTATTGATTCATATTGTTTAGCCATTAGTGGATAAATATCAGTATTTGCATCAGGACCATAATAAACACTTTCCTTACCAGCTGCTTCAATACTTGCGGGTTCACCAATTGTAATCATTGTTTCAGCAGGTATGCTATTTTTTAAGTTTTTAAAGGCTTCCGAAATAAAACCTACCTCCTTTATATTAACCCCATTAACTTCTGGCCACCCATTATTATAAGCCTGAATAAAAAGATAATCAAAACGCTTGTTATTAACAGCTTTGTCATATGGGGTGTCATTACCCGAAGAGACAAGAAATAGGTTAGAATCATGGTCTCCTTGACTGAGTTGAGGAGCGGCCGTAATCAGTAGTGATGGATCTAATTGTTTGATATCTGCACATAATTGATCCAGATAATCAGCATCAGTATCAATTTCAAGATCGAAGTCAATACCAGTAAACCCATACTCATTCAGGTAGTTAACGATGTTTTTCGCAACATCTACTGCGAGTGCACTTCCTGGGTTATATGTGTTGTTTTGCCCTCCAACAGAAAATAGAATATGTTTTGCTCCTTTTGTTTTAGCAGTGCTAATATCCTTTTTTAATGCTTCTGATGTTGGTGCAGGATTAAATGCTCCATCGGCGATACCTATTGTACTGCCATTAATAACCCCAAAAGCCATTACGATGGTGTCATACCCCATTTCAGCAGCTTTTGTAAATGTAATATTTGCGGGTGCCCAGCTTTCAAGGTAGCCAACCATAAGTGATTTATTCATGATTATTTTCTTTTAATTTTTAGTTTTGATAATATTTAATAGTTCCTATTAGCCACCAGATCTTTTAGTGATCTTTATTTTAAATTTAGCTATTGGCAACAGTGTTAAAATATGCAGCTAGTCGATACGTATCACCCAGATATAAACCCACTTGATAGGTTGTGCCATTCACTACATTAGTTAACGATAATTGTGCTTTTCCTTGTGTATGGTATTTTGCTGTGAGCTCCAAAAACCCAAAAACCCCATCTGAACCTTCTGGAGTATGGGCACTACCACCTGAAAAACTTTCGCCCACAGGTGTAATTATTATCCACGCCTTTCGGTTACCTTCTAGAGTTGTGTTATTTGGTACACTGAATGCCACTGATGCAGTTACCAAATTCATTTGAGCCGTGTTTATATGTGTTCCTTGGTAGCTACTACCTGTATAACTACCCTCTAATATCTGCGATGTAGCGCCTATCATATTTACCGACTTTCGCTGGAAATGTGGCCCTGCATTTAAAGTCCATGGTTTACCTGATTCGGGGAATTGACCAACCGCTATAGAGTGACTTATATTAGAAATAAGGTCACTATCACTATAAGCTAATTGCACTTGATCTTTATCTAACAATTCATACCAAACATATTCAGTATTCGATATAGATACGCCAGGACTTTTATAATCAAAAGTTAATGCATTGTCTAATGTGTTTTGTTTTACATTAGATAGTGTTGTTGAGTTAATAGACCCTACATTTGTAACTGTTAAATTTGTTATGTTTTCTAGTTTTATCATAATGTTTTATACTGTTTAAATTTTAATTATTGTTATAGGCTTTCTTTAGTTACCTATAACAATTTAAATTAGAGAATTAGACTCTCTTGTGATCTTATTTTACCGTATCTTTAATATACGGTAGCTCTTTATTATCTTATTTTTGTCTTAAAGGTTCACTAATAATAAATCCAATGATATATGTTTAGGATGATTACCATCCTTTTTGAAATATTGTATTCCAATGATCTTTGGTATACTACTGAAATTACCTTTTAATAAAAGATACGTCCTTCGGCCGAAGGCAGTTAACAACTCTATATCTTCTTTCACAGGAAGCTTCTTCTATAGCTGTGAAATGTTTTGTTGTTACAGTAAATGTATATAACATATACTAAGAAAAATATATCATCGTATATCACCACACAATGTTAAGAATGAACTATAACAAAGAAACACCTCTAAATAGACAATCACTTATAAAGTGATCAATCTTTGATTTATCAATAATGTATTGAGTTGAAGTTAGAGCTAATCGTTGTGTTTAAATTACAAGGAAATTAATAAATAGATCTTAAAACCTTATAGATCATGAATTGGTTTTATTGGGCAATAAAATAGATTGGAAGTATTTTGAGGATTCATTTTCTGCATTGTATTAACCTACCGGAATCACTAACATGGTTAAACCGAAATACGCAATAGATATAAAAACCATTTAAATATATTCATGATTATTTTCATGTAATCGAATGCTTTGATTTTATGAATTATATAGTGAAATGTCTACTATTGTTGGTACGATTTATTAGATTCCGTAACGTATATTTGAATTATGTTAAAAAAAATGTACAACATTTATTAGCTATTCCACTTTACTCTGTATAAGTGTATAAAACAAAAAAACTCTGGAGTATCACTTCTCCAGAGTTTTTCTATTAACTTATAGTTCTATCTATTGTTTTTCTTCTACAATATTAAAGATTGGATAACGCGGATCTTCAGAAACAAAAATGACATCACTATCTTTTGTTCCGCGTACTGGAATAGCAATCTTCTTACCTGCAAGGGCAAATAAAGATCCTTCTTTAATTTTCCATATCGCTATATCAAACTCAAAAAAAGCATGAGATTCTGGAAATAATTCTCCGTTTCCAGTACCAATATGGTAATCCAACCAATATTTAGGTACCTTCTTTCCATCCTTAATACCAAACGTATAGTATCCTTCTTTTGGCTTTGAGTACTTTGAATTAATACGTTGAAAAACGGTTGCATCTTCTTCACTTACATCACAAACAAAATTACTTCCCTTTTTTCCCATGTAGCCTCTTTCTGTAACCATTCCTAGAACACTTTTCGTGCTCATTTTCATTTTAAAAGGGACACCAACAAGCTTATACCCTCCTAATAACATAAGATCACTCAGTTGTTCTGCTTTTTTTTTCTCTTTAGTTTCCATAATTTTTGTGTTAGTTATTATATAAAATTTGAACTAATTATTTTGATGGTATCTAACAGCTCTTATAAGCCACCAGACCTTCTTCTAATGACCTTTTTTAACTGTATTTTAACATTATGTTAAACACACTAAATAAATTGAATACTATAAAGAAACAGGTTTTTCTTCAAGTACTTTTATTAATTCAACTGTACCCGAAATCTCTTCTGTCGTATGTTTTATTCCATATACCTCAACCTCAACATTGTGCATGTCCTCTTCAGGTACCGTAATAGAAGATGGGTTTGGTCCATAAGGCTTAACAAATTCTATAACGAATAAACCTCCATTACACTCATATTGAACGAAGCCTTTAACACCATATGCAGAACCTGTAGTTTTATCTGCGATAAATTCTTCTGATTCTCTCGGTCCAATATTTTCAGGTTTTTTAGTCCATTTACCATGTTCTAGCTCTTTTCTTTTCACATGCATGGTGTGTTCAGTACTATTTTTCACTGTTACTTTTACTCTACGTTTCATACTATCTATTTTAAAAGTTAAATTGCGCCCTTTTAGATATTAGGCCGACTTGAACATCAAATTAAAGACACAATTCTTTTGAGATCTCATTGCTAGCATATTAATTGTGTTAACTTTCTGATAATATAAATCTACATAAGATATGTCTAGAAAAATATTACACCATATATCACCACAAATTTAAAGTATATACCTAAGTGGGATTAAGAAACAAAAAAGCACCTCTAAAAAAGGTGCTTAATATTGTAAACTCTTGAGAATTCTATATCTCAATTAAAATCTTTTAGCTCAGCACTTAACTTAGCCTTAAGTCAGCAACACTTTGTGCACGCATATATAAACCTTTGCTTTTATTCAAAAAAAAACGGTAGGCTAAAACCGGATAATCATTCTCCATTATACATATTTAATGACTATTGAATCTCCTTTGATTTCAATAGATTGAAAGGAAATTTCATTGGATGTTGCATCCAAGCTAGGCCCTTCAAACTTGGTTGGAAAAGCATTGGCTACCATCCAGGTCATAATGGCTTCGTTGGTGTTATTGAGTAACGTAATGATGACATCCTTTTTTTCAAAATCATCTGTATGCATGTTATTAAACCAATCGTACAAATCAACACTTTTTTCAAAAAGCCCTCTTTTTAAGGTTAAAGTTGGGGTGTTATGTTGACCTGCCACTTGTGCAGTACTTACCCCACCTGCATCTGCCTCTTTATATTCTGTGGATTCGTATTCTAAAGTTAGTCCTGAAATTTCACTGAAATTTACTTCATCTCCCCCTATAGTTGCTTTATATCTAAAAGCTGTAAGGGGATAACTTGAATTAATATCCGTTTGTATATCTGCCATGATATTTATTTTGCTATAATTAATAATTTTAAATTAGGGTTAATTATTGCCCAATCATTTGTGAGAATGTGAGTACAATAAACTCTGCTGGTCGTACTGGTGCTACTTGAATGGATACTCTCATATAACCGTTCAATACATCAACATCGGTCATTGTTTCACCAACACCAATCAATACCTGGTAACTCCCTGCTGGTGTTGTACCTGCAAAGGCACCATCGTTAAACAAACCAAACAAATAACTTTCTATCATGGTTTTTACTTCCACCCAGGTGTTGTGTACATTTGGTTTAAACACAAATGCTTCTAACGATTTACTAATATCTGTTTCCATAGAGATGAATAACCTTCGAACATTTATATAACGCCAATCTAAACTGTTACCATCATTTGTTCGAGCACCCCAAACCAAGGTTCCTTTACCAGTAAAACTTCTTATTGCATTCACCGATTTTCCGGTAATACTCACGTTTAAATCTTCCTGTTGTTTATTGGTTAATGGTACTAATGGTCCAACAACACCAGCAGGAGCCGTATTTGCAGGAGGAGTCCATACCCCAGTTGCATTATCTAAACGGCTATAGATCCCCGCCATAAATGGTGATGGTGGCATGTTAATGTAGTTGATGGCCAAGAAATTTTTTATTTCTTCTATAACACAGTTTTGCATATTCTTATTGGTTAATAATACTCCTCCAAATGTTACGTTACTCATATCGCTTTTATATGCATAAGTTGTCAGCGACTTTAAATATGGAAAATAAGCAGCCGCATAACTTGGATATTCCGGGACTACCTTTTCTCTGTAGTCATTTATATCCCCCTCATCATAAACTGGATTATTAGGTTCAGCTTGAACCACATCCAATACACAAAAATATTTTTTTTCTTCCTGACAAAAGTTGACTAAATCCGTTCCCCATGTATAGTAATCTAACATTTCATATCGAATCAAATCCGTAGGTAAAATAAGTGTTGCTTGTTCAGCCATTTCTATGGCCTTTTTAATAAAATCAAGATTTACATTCTTACTATTTAGAGGATTATATTCTTTATATTCTCCAATAGAAACAATATAGCAACTTCCCCCTCCATTGCCAAAAAAATTAGCCACTGAAGGATACATTAAACCTGGTTTATAATCAATAGCATCTGCAGAATTATCCTGTTTATTTTTCGCAGAAAATGTTTTCACTTTAGTTTCCGAATCTATTGTTTCCGAAACAGCAATACTCCCTGTAGTATCGGCACCGCCAAAATGTTGTTGGTACTCCAACATACTCCTGATTAAAACAGGCTCCATTACGTTACTTGAGTCTTTAACTAAATTGATCTCCTTACCATTTAATTGGATTGCATCTTCTGTAAATCCTATAAAAACAGGAACAGCAGTTGCGTTTGCCACGATGCTGGATCCAAAGGATTTTTTTTCTTCTACATATACCCCAGGGGTTTTGTAATCTGCCATATTTATTAAAATTTAAATTATTAGTTAACGTTTACTTTGTGTATTTAAAATTTACTGCAAGGACTTTACATCTCACTAGAAACTATTTCAATAGTTTAAAATGATTCAATTAGTCTTACTTTATATATTTAAAGAAGAAAATTCTATATCAAATACTTCTTCCTGATCAAACAGGGCAAATAAATCCCCTGCATCTTTTGACCTTTCATCATAAGGAATTAATTTAATTTTAGCTTCATGATCAGTATCAGGTGGCGATTGCAAACTTTTTAATACAAAATACTTTTTATTATCAACTATGGTTGTTCCATCTAATAATACACGATTAAGGTCATTCATAAATACAGGACCTCTAACTGTTCTAGCCAATCCTGTAGTGCGTTTTTGAGCTTCTTGAAATATACGCAATGCTTTTGCTAACGGAATACGAAAGCAATTTTCTATATTATGATCAGCCTCAATAAACATATAGTAAGGTATCATACCTAATGAAATTTGTCTGCTCCACATGAGATTCCATGCTTCTGGTGTATCGTTTATATCTTTTACTAAAGGACCTTGACAACGAATTACCGTTCCTGTTTTTCTAATACGATTTATAGCTTCTTTTACTACTTCATTTTCTAATTCTTTTGGATGTGTAAAATGAGCACAAAAGTTTAGATGTTTTCCTTTTGATTGTATGTATTCAAATAATTCTAACAATGCGTCAGCATCTGTATCTGTTGTAAAGCGATACGGCCACCATGCTAAAGATTTGGAACTTATTCTAATTACTTCAACAGAATCTATTGCTAAAATAGGATCGATATACTTCTTTAGGGTTTCTGCTTTTAATACTAATGGATCTGCACCCGTAAATAATACATCTTTAATTTCAGGATGCTCTTTTAGGTAAGTAACCGGAGTAAAAGGATCTTGATATGACGAATTTTGTTGCGCTTCTTTATTATTAAACATAATCCATCTAAAACAATAAGAACAATAAGAATGACATGTTTTTACCATTGAGTCTGGGAATAAACTAATAATCGTTTCAAAGTTTCTGTACATTCCTTTAAGCGATTCACCATTTAATTGAGGTATACTTGTAGATGCATGTTTTACTGCTGGAGACATTTTTTTTCTAACGCGTTGTACAAATAAATTCAGTTCTTCGGCTTTTAAGTCTTTTTTAAATAGAGCTTTTAGAAACTCATAATCCATAACGGATAGCATTTCTTTACGAGGAAAGAGCAACCTATACATAGAATCATTAGGGATATTTTGCCAGTTTATAAGGTTTTCTAATACATAGTTGTTTACTTTAAAATGAAAAACAGAAGACAATATGTCGAATTCATTTCTTGTCTCTAAAGGTAAATTAGTATAGTAGTCAGTTTTCTTAAAGGACTTATTGTTGTACGTTTTAAACTTCATTTTTATATAAAAATACTTAAAGGGTTCAATTCATCTTCTTGATATTTTTTCGATATCCATCCCATTATAACAGGTACGTCATACAGCCTCCCAGGTGCTGTTCTCCTCCAAAAATGACGCAAACCAGGCACTATAACTTTTACTACTGGTAAACCTACATCTGGCTGTGTAAGATCTAATACTAGTGTTTCTAATCCGTGTTTCTTTGTGATTTCTATACAATATTGTACGCTATCAAAAATAGTTGCTTCGCATAATTCACTATAATCTGTAGCAATGTTCTTTTCTTTTATAGTTAAAGGAACTAGATACGGTTCCTCTTTTAAACGAGCATTATTTAACCAAGCAACAAAAACAGGATCTTTGGTTAGGTACTCCCCTTTCTTTTTCACCACAATTGGTAAAATTTGATTGAGCTCTATAATAGCCCGTTCTAATGCAATATGAACATCAACGTGAGCTCCAAAAGCATAAATAACTTCATCCTTATTAGCATTCTTTTTACAATGGCTAATTGCTACAAATACAGGAATATTTAAATCTGTAGTTAAATCTAATACATATAAACTTCGCTCTAATTTTTCATAATAATCCATCATTTCATTAATAAAAGGATTATTAGCAGATTTCAAATCTACCTGTGGGCGTTGAATGCGATTATACCACCAAATAGCAGCAGCATCACGCTCAATTAGCTCTAAATATCCTTGTAAAATTGCTTCTTCAATAGTATTTCCAGCTGCACAACCATTTGAGTCTGGATAAGCATATAGGTTCTTTTCATCTTCTGCAGGATATTGAGCAAAACAATATTCTGATGGTAGGTATTTAAACTTCTCTTCTGTTAAACTATAAACAGGGCTCCAATCTACTGTTTTATTACTATCAAAATCAAGCGGAATTAATGAATAAAATTTTGTATTCTGAGCATTGTTATAATTTCTATTTCTAAATTGTGCTTCACTATACAACATACATATATTAGGATGAATTGCATTCTCCAATTCATTCAAGGACGTTCTAATAGTATATGTTTTATCATGGTACATAAGGCTATATCTCTCAATAGCTTCACATAATGCTCCTGTTTTAGCTTGTATTTTAGTTCTTCCTTTTCCTCCATTAGCGCTTCTTAAATGCATGTTTAACCAAAACATTGAAGTACTTTGAAGTGCTAAATTTTTTCCTGAACCATAGTTATAAATTGGAGCACCATCTATAGACTGGTATTCTCTTAAATAAGGAACAATACCTGTTATAGAACTTACATGATGTTTATATTTATTAAAAGTAGTAATAGCTTTTACCGTTCTATAACCACCATGAACCGTATTCGCTACAATAGCTTTTTGCAATTGTATTGGTTTGGGGTATTTTTGCATGAGATTCTTATCTCCACACACGGAACATTGTGGACGCTTAACCACTATATGTTTATTTTGTTCCCCTAAAACTGTATTGATAGAAAGTAACTGATTCTCTAATTTTATATTATTACCATGGTATAAATAGGCAATTATTTCTAATACTAAAAAGTTTGCGGTAATTTGCCTAGATAAAGGGTGACTCGTTAAAGGACGAGTCAATGAGGTATTTGTTTTTTTTATTGCTTTATACAACCTGTTTTCTTGATCGTGTAACAACAATCTATTTTCTAAACATTTCCAACACACAGAAGTATTGTTATTTGGGGTGAATAATGGTCCTATTAATGGTTTTGTACCATTTAGTTTAACCAATAACCAATCTTGATTGTTTTTTATGGCTTTATAATTAAATTCCTCTAATTCTGTTTGAAGATAATCATCCGCAATTACAACAATTATATCTGGAGAATCTGCTATTTGTATTCCTGCTGTAACACAAACTTTCTCAACATCTGATACATCTAGCTTGCTAATAGATTTAACACCTATCGATTTGTTTTTTAATACACTAGCTAATTTCGAAATGTCATAACCAATTGATTCCCAATATGCACTCTGTTCAACGGTAAATATTACTGAGTTAGTAGTAATATACCCAGATTCTTCTAATTGATGTAATGTAAGCAGTCCATTTTGAATATCTACAAAATTTGTAAATTCCTTAAGCAGTTCTTCTTTGGTTATTGAACTCTCACTAATTTTATTTAATAAATCAACAGCCAAAGTTGAATGTAATACATCACCACCTGCCTCTGATAATAAAATTAAAGTTGATTCATTCAAATTAACTTTTGAGTATTTATCTGCTATTCTGTACATTTAGATTTTTTATAATTCTTAATAATGAATTATAGTTATTCACCCCATATTTAGACCATATGCAAATTAAGCGAATAACTAATCCATTATATTAATATTTACTATTTATACCTATTATATTAACAGCTAGTTAATATAATTTCATTCTCATCACTATCAATACAAGATACTTTTGTTAACATATCTTTATCTGGCATAAAACACGGCATAACTAGTGTTACATCATAATTAAATTTATCTGCAACTGAGATTGGTAATGATAGTGGTACTTCACCACTTTCACTCATAGATTTTTTAAAATCATCATTTAATTCAGGGTCATTACTTGTTACAAAAACTGAAAGTGGCGATTCTTTAATAGTAATTGTATAATTACTTTCTTTATTGGTTATATATAATGTGGGCCAAGGAGCATTATAATCCAATAAAACTCTAGTGTTTTTTGGCAATAACATACCGCATCCACCCCACGCTTGTCCATCTTCTTCTACCCATACATTATCGCCATTAAATAATCCATCTGTTAAAAAAGCTGCTGTAAACTCTGGGTTTTTAAATTTAGAACTCATTTCGGAGTTCTTTGTACATTTTAAACATAAGGCAAAATAATTCGCATAAATCGTATAAGTATCTTTTTGACTATCTGTCCAATTTGAATTGGGTTCCAATAATGATGATTCAGGCTTCTTTGTTTCCATATTGTATATATTAATTGATTATAAAATTATTTCTTGAATTCGTTTTAATTCTTTGGTCATAATTTGTTCATTATTCTTAGGCAATAAAACCTCCATTTTTTTATGACATCTGTTTTTTAATTGACTGTTTTTAGTAGTTTCATAACAGTCAATTAATGTTCTTAATTGATATAATATAGCCCGTGATTCTTCTGCAAAATCTAATGCTTTATTAAAATACTCATCTGATTCGTTTATTTCTGCTGATGAAGTATTTGCTAAACACATAGCTTTAATTCTATATAAATCTGCAAATTGAAATTTTTCACCAGTTATATTCCCCTCATTCAATGCTTCTTCTATTATATCGAGTGATTTCTTGTACTCTTTACAATTATAAGCTGTTTGAGCAACGACTAAAGAATAATATGTTCCTGCGGCTTTTATTCCTGTTGAATCAATAAGATCTCTATTGATTTTTGATTCATTAAAATTTATATTCAGCAAGCCCTTTAAGGAATCGAATAAGTATAGGAATGAAGTGAATTTATGTTTTCTTAAAAAACCAACATTATTCTCATATATCTGTTCAATTCTTTTGATTTCATTTCTATAAAAGTAAAGAGAGATATATAATGATAATCCAAAGGCTTTGGTATGAGCATCATTTAAGATTTCCATCATTTTTATACCTCTATTTCCATACTCCTCACTTTTATAAAAATCTCCCTTAAAAGCGTACACATTCGCTAACACCATAAAGGAGTATACTTTATAATCTATTCCGAAAGATTCACGAGTACCTGCTCCTTCAAGGCCATCATATATTTCTATAGATTTTAATGCCTGCTTTTCAGCGTAATCATATTCTCCAAATAACCATTTCTTATATCCATTAATCCCATACAGTACACATAGTAAAACTTTATGGTTCAATTCAACCGCATCTTTTTTCGCTCTTTCCCATAAAATTTCATATTTAGAATAATTAGCTGCCATCAAATTAAACTGAATTCTTGTCCACAAAATATTCAATAACCATTCAGATCCATTAGGCAGTAATAAACTAAGCTCTTCAGATCTATCGTTAATAATCTTTACTTCATCATGTGCAAATCCCTTAATTGCCATTAAGGCTTGAACCAAATACTCATTAGTTTGTAATTCTCGTTCAATTTTAAGTGTATCATTCTCTATTTTTTTAGTCCATGATATTGTCTTTTGGGCTTGTTTAATACATTCAGAATATAATGATCTTTCTAGTGAATTAAATGTAGTTATATTTCCATAATATGATGCGTTTTCATAATTCTGTGCACTAGACCAATGATAAGCTAATAAAGAAGGTTCATTATTTACTATGCTTAAAAAATTCGTTTCCAAACTTCTTGCTATCATTTTATGGCTATTCTTCTTATTTGCATTTGTCATCCCATCATAAGCCACATCACGTATTAATGCATGGCGAAAAATATAATTCTCTTCTTGTACTCGTCGCTGGCGGTATATCAAATCAGCATTGATTAACAAATTCAAATCATTTTGTACTGTAGCTTCATCTTTAGAAGTAGATTTGATAAGTAATTCGTAACTAAACTCCCTACCTATAGCGGCTGCTAATTGTGCTGTTTCTTTTGCTACACTTAAACGATCTAATCTAGCATTCAATAAGTCCTGTAAAGTCATCGGAATTAAATCTTCACTATTTTCTACTAGTTCGTATATACTATTCTCTAATTGTATATAATTTTGCTCTAAAAGCATGCTGGTTAACTCTTCAATAAATAAAGGAATACCATCTGCACGTTCCTCAATATAATTAAGAGTTTTATCGCTAATAGAATCACCTCCTAATACTCCTTCAACTAAAAGTTGAATGGCATTTTTAGGCAATGTTTCTAAGTTAATTTGCGATAAACAATCATATTTCCACGGATTTTCGAATACGGGTCTTGTAGTCATTACCAAGAAATACGGATTGTCTTCTAAATCTGATAAAAGGTATTGTATAAACTCAGTACTTGTTGGATCCAACCAATGCAAATCTTCTATTATTAAAAGAAATGACTTTTCTCTATCAATTTCTAGTATACACTGTTTTAATATTTTAAATAGTAATTTCTTTTGTTCTTCTGGTGTAACTTGTTTTATAGCATATCCTTTAGGCAATGAAATGGATAGCCATGAGCATAATAACGAGAAGCTCCCCTCCTCCTTACATCCTGTATTTTCTAATACATATTTAACCTTTTCAAGCACCATTTTTTCATCCTCTATCCCTACTATTCCCCAATGGTTCCGTAGCATATTAAAAAATGGATATAAAGCATTATTTTGATGCTCTGGAAGACATCGACATTCTCGTACCATTCCACCAACGGATCTTACTTCTTTTTTTATTTCATATGTTAACTTGGACTTTCCTATACCTGCTTGTCCATTAATAATTATGGCATTTCCCTTATCACTAGCAAAGTCCCATAATTTTAATAGTTCAGTTTTTTCATCATCTCTTCCAATCATTTCTCTATTGGCACTCCAAGGCCGTAACGAAGACAAGGCTTCTGTTTGTCGTTCCCCTACTAATTTAAATGTTTTTAAACTTGCTTTAGTATTAGAGTTATCGGTTAATTCAACTTTTTCAAATTCTAAAAATTGTTCTAATAATTTCTTTGATGAAGCACTTACCAAAGCATTCCCTGGAGTAGCTTTATATACTAAATCGAAAGCTATATTGGGCACATTCCCTTCTGGAGTATGATTACGTTTCACCAATACAGTTCCTGTGTGTAATCCAATTTGGATGCTTAAAGCAACGCCATGTTGCTCTAACATTAGTGTACTTCTTTTCTTTACTTCTGTAATCAATTCTAAGGCCGTTCTACCTGCCCTTCTTGCATCAGTATCATTGGATTCTGGATAACCAAAATAAACTGCTAAATTATTCATAAAAGCTCCTGAAACATGTCCTCCGTAACGTATAGCAGTATCTTTACATAAGTTTAATTGATCTTTTTGAATGGTATCTAAAATTTCTAGATCTAAATGAACATCATTAGCTATTTCTAAACTCAATTTAAGACATAGTATAGTCAACTGTTTTCGCGCTCCTGATATACCACTCCAAACCATGTCATTTCCTACTGTGACATCTTCAAAATTAGTTACTGATTTCCTTTGAATTGCAATATCTCCAGTTAGTGTATTAAAATTAATTTTTTCAAATTCTTTAAAAACACTTTCAACATCTCCAGCCCTATTTCTAGGATTTTTTTCTAAAACACGTCTTAATAAATTTCCTAAATCATGTCCCACAATAGCAGGTGGTATTGGCACATTTGAAGGCATTAATTGCTGTTGAAATACTTCAGCTATTGAACCTCCATCCATTACTGGTTTACCAGTTAAACACTCTATAACTATAAGTCCCCATGCATACAAATCAGATTTTACTGTAGGTGCTTCCCCTCTAAGTTGTTCTGGAGCACTATAGGTAGGCGTACCTAATACGTCCTGTGTGACGGTCAAACTTTGATAATCAACAGAACGAAAATCATGTGTAAAAGCACCAATACCGAAGTCTAGTATTTTTGTATGATACTTTGATCCTAATTTAGAAACCATAATATTATGTGGTTTCAAATCTCTATGAACAATACCTTTAGCATGGGCACAAACCAATGCATCTAACACCTGTATCATTAATGCTGCCATCTCTGAGGCAATTAAACCATTATTTCGTAAAATAAACTCCTTTAAAGTTTCTCCATCAATATATTCAAAAACAGCATAGGGCTCGCCATTATCTGAATAGCCCTTGTCCAATAATTGTACAATATTTGGATGATTAATTTCTGTACACAGTTTAGTCTCTCTTTCAAATCGAGATAACTGTTGATTTTTTTTCTGTTCGCTTATACCTTCTTTGAATTTAATAGTTTTGATGGCCACAACCTGACCAGTACTCAGTTGTTCTGCTTTAAAAACTAAACCATAACCTCCTTCACCAATTCTATCTAAATAAGCATAGTTATTTATGGTGGAGAATTGATTTTTAATTCGTTTTATGGTTTCCATATAGTTGACTTTTTTAGGAATTAAAATGTTAAATAGGTAGGTGTTATTTATATTATAATTAAGCTAAGGCACGTTCTTTCTCAATTTCAAAATTGGGTAAGCCAAAACGTAATTTTCCTTTTTTCCTTTCTACTATGTTAGCAAATAGGAAACCATATGGAGGTAAATTAATTAGATTTTTCCGTAAACGATGAATTAAGGTATTGACATAGTATGCATCAACCTCTTTCAATAACTCTTTGCTTAAGGCTTCATATAAATCATCCATATCAACCCAACCACATAATTGATCATTCAATCCGAAATTTAAATCTTGTTGTTTTACTCTTGCTAAGTGAAGTAATAAATGATTAAAAACACGATTCCCTAAATCAATTTCTAAATCATTAATTTTAATTTTTGAGGTTATACTCTCCTCATCAATGCTAATCCTTAATTGAAAACAAGCGTTTTTTGTAATATCTGTATTCAATAATGTATCAGATAAAATTTCATTTTCAATAAATTGGTACATAGCCCCATTTATTAAATACCTCTCTTTATGAATAAGAATTCTCTCTTCTATTTGGTCATCCATAACCCATTTCTGATCTTTGTTTTGAAAAAAGATCCATTTTGGATTATTCCCCTTTGGAATTAGTAAACCTTTACCTAAATCAATAAAATCAATATTACTATCAATAGGTTTCAAGAAACTATAAGGTGGCGCTAAATTTAGAATTTTCCAAGCTCCTTCTTCTGCACTTGAAAAGTGTATTAAATCGTTATTTTCTAACTTTTTGGTTGTATGATTTAGATGTGTAGTATTTATTTTTGTACCATTACTACTATAATCCGTTAATTGCCAACAATTATTCTCCCAGTATATAATTGCATGTTTTCTAGAAATGTCATTTTCATGCAATAAACTGATATTATTTTTATCTCTTCCAATTGTATGCTGACTATGAAGGATAATTTTTTTTCCATTTATTTTTTTTTCAATAACTGCCATGTTTAAGTAAGTTAAATTAGGGTGTATTCGCTACTAAATCAGTTAGGAATATTTTAATTAGGTTCAGGTAAAGTTAATAGAAGTAAGTGATGATTCATTACTGAAATGCCTAAACTAATTAAGAATTATCGTTGATAAAAAGCGAAAAATTGTTTGTAAAAATGGGTAACGTCTTTTAACAAGATTAAATACAATAAAAAAGCAACTCCATAAAGGAAGTTGCTTTTAATACATTACTAACTTTTAATTCTTTTATGTTTACACGAGTACTACTTTTTTCTTTATAGGCTCTACCACATCTGGGGTTGATAATGCTCCCCATGTTTTTTCTAATAGTTTTATTTTATCTACTGCTCCTGCTTGTTTTAGTATATTATTAACTGCGTTATAAGCTGAATCCAAAGCTCCTACAATCCATCCATGATGAACAGAACAACATTCTCCAGCAAAATTTAAATGCCCTTTAAATTCTGGAGTTAATAATGTAGGATATAAGTTTTTAAATTGCCCTGGTGAGAATAATGCAAATGCACCACCATTTGCGTGATTATCCCAGAACCAAGTTTTAGTAGTTACCTCTGGTTTATAACCAGAAAATAAGTCATAAACATTTACTTCTGGATATAAATATGCAATCCCTTTTAAACATTCATTTACACGTTCTTCATCTGTTAATGCTCCCATACGTTCCGCATCTTGTGCCCAACAGTATATTTGTAATACTCCACCTTTTGCTTCGTAACCATATGAAGGATACACAATTTGACGGTTAGAACGATCGGACACTCCTACTCCTAACCCTTTATTTTGTCTGTTTCCTAAGGTCGCCCAAAATTGCTCCTTAAAGCTTATAAATGCTTTAAACGATGGCATATAATTACATTCACGAATAGCTCTAGCTTTAGAAAAAGATAAATTATCAAAGAAATTTGTTTTTAATTCTCCACTTAAATAAGCGCCATTAGGTAAAGTACTTATTACATAAGGGTATTTCTTTTCAATTTTTTCTACATCACTATCATTAGTAATACTTAAGCTTACATTCATACCACCATAACCATTGAATAATGACTCATCGTAATCAACTTGAGTTACTCTATGATTCATAAATACACGTTGCTTAGGATTTGAAGGTTTTCCTGCTACTGGAGGAATAGCATCAGCCTTAGGTACTGTAGTAGGTGCTTCAGCAGCTTTTGTTAAATTATCTGGTGAATATCCTTTTTTACCGTTAGTCCCCTTAATCATACCTATTAATTGCTGAGCTCTGATACCATCTTCATGTAATACTCCATCTTCTAAATCTAAAACAGCTCTACAAGCATCTGGAAAATGTTGCATCCCATTATCTACTGTTACCATATACACATTAGGGTCTTCTGAATCATATGAATTTTTACTTCCATCCCAATCGTAAACTGCTATTACCATTTCTACAAAAGATACCGAATACATACCTGTACCAACATTTAAAGTCTCTAAGTAACTCGCTATATTATACGATAAGTTATCAGTTTCCTTTCCCATTTCCGGATTGTAGTACTCATCTAAATCTCCTAATGTAAATACATTAGTTAAATACGCCCACATAGAATAATTATCATATTTCATTAGCAATGCAAACCCTTCAGAAAAAGACTCATTAATTGCTGTAATAAAGCGTTCATTAACTTTATCCAGTACTATATTAATTGGTAAATATGGAGTCCCATCAGAAGCTTTTGCTTCAGTTACCCATACCATAGGTAAATCACCACCTTTATCTCTTCCAAAGTTTAAAGAATTTAAAGAAGCATTTTGTGCCTCAATAGGTGACTTCATATTGTTGTATCTCAAACGTTGAACATCGGAATTATAATAAAACTTCCTCCATTTAACGAGCTTGTCCTTTAACTTATTTCTTTTTAAAACTGAATTTACTGATAACGCCAAATGTTGTACAGGCAACATATCTTCTGAAAACTGAGGCACTCGCATACCACCTACTTCACCATACAATCCAGCTTTGTTGATGTCTTTTTCATTATAATCTTTAGAGTACCATGTGTCTATTCTACCTCCAACTCTATTAGAAGCCTCAAATACCTCACATTCAATTCCCAACGATTGCAATATCAAACCTGAATATAATCCTGCAAAACCACCTCCGATAATACCAACAGTAGGTATATCCGATTTTTCAGTTGCATCTAAAAAAGTACTCTTAAATCGTTTTCCGTCATTCTTAGAACGTTGGTTATTTAATTCTTTAATATAATTTTCACCATGATTATCTATAATCCATTGTGAAAAAGCTTTTTTAACTGATCCTGAAGACTCTTTAACACTTTTATTAGCATTAGTTTTTGAAGGTTTTTTTCCAGGTTTAAATGATAAATAACTCATATTGGTTGGTTTTAATTCTATTAATTAAACACACGTAATTCGTGATAATAACAAAGTTACTTTTTAAAAAACACCATACAATAGGTGTAAATACCTGATTAACCCTTTTATAAAATTACATAAAAAAAGGAAAGAATAACTGTATCAGAGTACAGTAACACACTGACAATTAGATACCATAAAAATATTGTACATTTATTTATCCCTTCAAATGGATGTGTTTTTTTCTAGTTTTTGATATTCTTCTAAATTAATCTCTTTACCTAGTATCCAGTCAAATATCTTATATCTGATTTCTGTTTGTTGCCTCTTTTTGCCATTTCATTAAATAAACTACTTGTTTGATTGAATCTTTTTTCTTAGCTGAAGTTATACAATTAACTTAGTATCAGCATACATCGTATAATGAAGTAAAATATAAGTTTATGGTAGGTATAATTATAGTTGTCTTAATTTCTTGGGGGCTTCTTTTTATAATTGAAAGAAAGAATATTTCCGTATTAGGGTTCACTCCTTTCAGAAAAAGATTCCAACAGTTTATAATAGGTTTTATCTTCTTATTTATATTAAATTTATTAACCATTTATACTGATACTATTGTTAATTCAATTCAATGGGCTACAAACCCAAATATAAATTATCAACTAGTAATAGAAGTCTTTTGGTTTCATTTCAAGTCAGCACTTACAGAAGAACTTGTATTCAGAGGTGCCTTACTTTATATTTTAATAAAAAGAATAGGTGTACAAAGGGGAATACTAATATCGGCTATCATTTTCGGGATATATCATTGGTTTACACTTGGTGTATATGGAAAGCTTGTTCCAATGGTATATATATTTATTATTACAGGGGCAATGGGCTACGTATGGGGCTATTGTTTTACAAAAACACGCTCTATTTTTTTAGCTTTTGGGCTTCATCTTGGAATAAATTTCATGTCAGCACTATTTTCGAGATCACCAACAGGAAACCTTATATGGATAAAAACATCTAATATACCATTATCATCAGAGTGGCTTCATCTTTTTTATTTACTGGCTAAAGGGTTAGCTGTTCCTGTACTAACCTTTCTTTTTATTATCTATTTAGAAAAAAAACTAATCTATGATGTTGATTGATAAATTTCGAGGGGCATTTTAGATTAGAAAATAATTGCCCCTATTGTATCTAAAAAATTAATATTTCAACACTATAAATACACTTTATTGACTACTTACATTATAGAAAAAACATATTTAATCGCATTTTAAAATAAAATAGATTAACATTTTATTTATTAAACAATAATTATAACTTTATTATATTTATAAGTCATGACTTTAGACTCTTTTATTGAAAAAAGAAATTCCTCTAGAATATTCAGAGTAATATCACATATACTATTTTGGGTTGTTCTATTTAGCAGCTCATATTACCTTATACAAACTTCACTTGATGCATATAAAGAAACTCCTTTAAGTTATTTAACGCCATTAAGAAACATGTTAGGTTTAGCATTTGTTTTTTACCCATTAATGTATCTTTTAATTCCTCAATTTTTAGAGAAAAAAAGGCTCTTGTTTTTTATAATATCTTTTTTATTTCTTGTGTTATTTTACATTATTGTAGAAGCCATTGGTGAAAAAATGGTTTTTTATCTGTGCGATAGCTGTAGTATAATGGCTAAAGAAAAAAACCCTGATTATCTTAGTGTTATTCAAAAGAGTATTGGTGATAATATATTATTTAAAGCATCCAATTTTGGGTTGTTTTTTAATTTATTTTCCAGTCTAGTATTACCAATAGCAATAAAAAGTAGCTTAGGTTATTATCAAGTTTATATTAAAAACCTTCAATTAGAAAAAGAGAAAGTACAATTAGAACTTAACTTTTTAAAAGCACAAGTGAATCCTCATTTTCTATTTAACACATTAAATAATTTATATGGATTAATAATTCACAAACGTATAGATACATCTGCAGAAACGGTAACCCGTCTTTCTGATTTTATGAGGTACTCTTTAGAAAATGCTCATAAAAAAGAAATCAAATTGTCTGAAGAGATTAAATTAATCAAAAACTATATTGAACTAGAGAGTTTACGTTTAAACTATACCAAAGTATCATTTACAACCAATATTGATAAAACTAGTGTTAGCATACCTCCCTTACTATTTATTCCATTAATAGAGAATGCTTTTAAATACAATGTTGATAAAAAAGACACTACAATTATATTAAATTTAGAAATAAATAATAATGTACTAAACTTTACTATTCATAATGCTTTTGATGACAATCAGAGTAAAAACATAGTTGGTGGTTTAGGGCTAATTAATTTAAAAAAACGATTAATTTTATATTTTTCTGATAAATTTGTTTACAATGTAGTTATTGAAAACTCTGTGTATAAAGTGTATTTAAAACTTGATTTAAAATGAAAATGATAAACACTTTAATTGTAGATGATGAGCCTCTTGCAAGAGAAATAATTCAGAATTACATACATAAAGTTCCAAATTGGAATGTTACAGGAACCTGTGTAAATGCAGAGGAAGCTTATGAAGCTCTTTTAAAACATGATATTGATGTCCTATTTCTAGATATTCAAATGCCAATAATTACAGGTATTGAGTTTCTACAATCAATACCAAATCCACCTTTAATAATTTTTACGACTGCTTATAGTGAGTATGCGTTAAAAGGCTTCGAATTAAATGTGATTGATTACCTATTAAAACCTATTACATTCAGTCGTTTTTTTCAAGCAATAGAAAAGGTCAACAAAAAATTATCCCTCAAGAACAACGAAATAGAATTAGGTGATACTGATACCTCATATATATTTATCAAACATGATGGGAAGTTATTAAAAGTTAACTTTTCTGAGATACTTTATATAAAAGCAGAACAAGAGTATAGTTATATTTTTATGAAAAAAGGAAAACTATTAGTCAGCATGCATTTGAAATTAATAGAAGGTCTTTTACCTAAAAAAATATTTACAAGAATACATCGATCCTATATAATTCCTCAAGAAATTGTAATAGCCATTTATGGTAATACAATTCAAATAGGAGATGATATTCAACTCCCTATAGGCAGTACATACAAAGAAGGTTTGTTAGATAAATTAAAGATTGGTAGATAGTTTTTTTAAGCGAGAACAGATTTATAGTTGATTCTCGCTTAAAAAAATAAAATTTCATACACTATATCTATTCAGAGTAAAGTTTTAATTATTTAATATCTGTTAAAATAACATTAAGGTTTTACATTATCCACACCAATCAATATGAAGTTTTATTCCCCTAATTTGACATCGCTATTTTCTTACAATACCGGTTTACTTATTATAAATAACATTGCTAAAAACAGTCCTAATACTCTCTTAAATTTCTCCTATTTTAATTTCTAAATGTTTTATTTGATAACTTGAAAGAATTGTAATTCGTTTTGAGTTCCTTTATATTTTATCCTCCCCTTGTTTTTTAATTGATGCCATATTTTTAATCGTTCCGTTTCATAATAAATATTACACGATCGTATTTTTTTAATTTTTATAAACTGATTAAGTTCTTCCTTTTCCATATAGGATAATTCATTATTCCCTATTATTTTATAAGTTCATAATATTCGCTTTTCCTTCTGTAAATTCTTTAAAGGATTTATTTCTTAAATGTACATTCGCTTTAAAATATTCTGAACTATGTACTTTATTAAATGCTTTTACACTAGCCCATTCAGTTAAAAATAACATTTTAAAATTGAACTTTCCTTTTAATACCTTAGCCACCTTAAATGTTGAAAAATAGTTAGTTCCACTATCTGTTATTGCGGGATAATTTCTCTTAAAATATTTCATCATTCGCAGCATTGAAGCTGGTGTCATTTTCATTTTAATAGCATTTACTAAAATAAACGCTGGCTCAGGTCTCATTAATGAGTTATTAATCTCTGGAAATTCTGGCATTCCTGGTAAAGCCGTCATTATTTTACTTAAAAAAACTGTTTGTTTTTTTACAGAAGAAGAAAAATGGTTGTAGTTTTCTTCTATTCTAATATCTTTCGCATATTTTTTGGCATTGCTTTTATTCTTAAAACGAAGTATAAATATATAATCATAGTCAAAAGCTGTAATATACTTTGGAGTTACCTCAGTTTCTATTTGCCCGTAAACATTAATTGGATTCACCATTAACGTCCCGTTGTAAGTTTTAGCTATACTTTTTATTTTTTCCAAATAATTAGCGATTGATGTGTTTTTATCTTTCAATTTTACCATATCAATTATAAAAAATGATTTCGAAAAAGTGTTTCCTGTTATCGTAAGTGTCAGTATAACCAATAGTATTTTAAAATTTTTCATCATTTATAGTTCAGTATTATTAATCCAATTTTTAATTGCTTTTCCTATTTCGTGTGGATGATCTTCTTGTATATAATGTTTCCCTTTTCCTACATAAACTGATTCTAAGTTTTTAAATTCTTGCTTAATTTTAGCAACATCTTTTTTCTTTAAAATCATACCTGGCTTTGCATATAACAATAATTTAGGAATAGTAGTTTTTTTTAACCACTCTGAATACTCCTTAAATATCTTATAATTTCTTTCCAGAGTTCGATCAATAGGAATTTCTTTAGGCCAAACAGCTAAAGGTTTTCGACTTTCAATTGTTGAATAAGCTGAATTGTAATATGTTTTCTCTGCTTTAGATAATTTCCTTTTTGTTCCTAATTTGAATAAAAACATATTGATGAAGAAATTATTTTTTGCGATCATTTTATGTCCCTTTTTCTTATCTCTAAAGCGTTTAAATAAAAATCGCTCCATGAAATTGGCATCTTTCCAGTTCATTGGTTTAGTTAATGCTTCCATAAATACAATTCCTTTAATATTCTTTTTATTTCTATATGCATAATTAAAACCTAAAGCAGAACCCCAATCATGAATAACTAAAACAATATTCTTTATTTTTTTCTGTTGAATAAAAGCATCTAAATATTTAATATGATCTTGATAAGTATACATTATATCAGGTTTTTCTGACTTTCCCATTCCTATTAAATCAGGAGCTACTGCCCTACCATGTTCCTTTATATACGGTATAATATTTCTCCATAAATAACTCGATGTTGGATTACCGTGTAAAAACAAAAAAGTTAATTGTTCCGGATTAACAGTATCATTGTATTCTTCAACATAATGCATTTTAGAATCCAATACATTCATATATTTTGATTCAAAAGGAAATTCTGATCCTATTTTTTGAGCTGTAATCGTCATCATACCTAATATTATGAATGTGATTTTTACTATGTTTTTCATAATTAATTATTTTATAATTACCATTTTATACATCATTTTCCCCCAAAAATTAGAAGCTCCTTTACGTGACATAGTTATTTTCATTACACGTGCCATTATCCTATTCATTCTTCCTCCAATATGGCTAGGTTTGTTTTTTAATAGCGCTATAATTCCTTCTTTCACTAATGCATCAACAGCTTGAGGTTTCATTGGTAAATGGCTAACCATGTCAGCATCCTCATTTTCGGTAAGTCCTGGAGTATCTGTTGGACCAGGAATGAGAACTGTTACATTCATTCTTTTATCTTTAAGCTCATAATTAAGTGCTTCGCCAAGATTTAATATATACGCTTTTGCAGCAGCATAATCAGCCCCATAAGGAACACCTTGAAAAGCAGTAGTTGAAGAAACGAATAACAATCCTCCCTGTTTATTTTCGTGTATCCTACGCTTTGTAAACCAGTGTGAAATTTTCATTTGAGCGGATACATTTAACTGTATCATAGCTTCAAAATCTACCATAGGTATTTTATGAAACGCTCCCATTCTTGCCCCACCCGCATTAGAAATAACTAGCCCTACATCTAGTTTTTTAGTATGTTCTTCTAAACGATTGATAAAATTACCATCTGTTAAGTCTAGTGGCACATAATCAGCCTTAATATCAAAAGTTTGCATTAAATTACTAGATAATTCTACTAATAAATGCTCCCTTCTAGCCACAAGTATAATATTGTAACCTTGACCAGCTAATTGAAATGCAAATTCTTTGCCTATTCCTGAAGAAGCTCCTGTTACTATTGCCCATTCTCCAAACTTATTCTTTACTACTTTCATCTTTATATATTTAGAAATTCAAAGATGTTAGTTATTTGGGGTTTTAAATTTGTAGATTAGTTCAAAGACTATGCAATTTAGTTCATCATAGATTTATGAAAATAAAAAAGCATAACCTTTACAGATTATGCTTTTAAGCTTTGTTATATATTCCTTTAGCTTTCTTTCTCTAATTTTATGCGTTCATTTTTAGTAAGTTTATTAACTACTAAATTGTAAGATATATCCAACCATTCACATAAAATTTTATCAGAATTTGAATCATCCATTATTACTTTACTCCAATGTTTTTCGCTAAAATAAGATGGCCTTTCTAATGCCATATATTCTGCTCTTAAATCATCAATAGTTTCGGGAACACATTTTACGCTAAAACTATTAAATGTATTAATATCGGTTGCTGTAAATATTTTTCCGTTCACTTTAAATACTAAAACGTTTGGAAGTTTTGAAAATGGAATAGATTCAGTAACTCCTTTTTTAGATAGGCAATACAAACGATATGCTTCGATGTTCATTTTATAAAGTTAATGATAAATTCTAAAAGAATTTTGAAACAGAAAACCGTAAAAAACTATCCTCTTGAAAATTGGATAGTATCATTTCATCAGAATCAATATTATTAAAAATTCTAGCTTCAACTTCTGCTTTCCAATTGGAACCTATACGTCTTGAAGCTTCTATACTAAATATTGTACTATTTGATTCTAAATCTGATATTCCTCCAATTAATATAGCAGTATCTTGAGTATCATTAAAAGCAATTCTACTTCCTAAAAACACATCATTTTGCATTGAATTTAAAGCAAGTTCATCACGTTCATCATATAAGTATTCCCCTAATAAACCAATGTCTAAACCATTTTTATCAATATTACTAAAAGTGTATTCTAAACCAGCTACAAGAGCAAAAAAATCTTGCGCTTTCGCTGTTCTATAAATCGATTCAAACTTCCAAAGAAATGCATTACGTGTAGCCTGTAAATCTAGCCCAGTTTGATTTATAACAGGATAAAAAGCATTAATATTTCCTAAAGAATCAAATGTAAATAATGGCTCTCGACCATTACCATAAAAATGAGATACACCAATATCAAAAGCATTAAAATAATGCGACCACCTAAAGGATAAATCTTGACGCCATTCCTCAGCACTACTTTCATAAGCCAAATTATCTTTATCTATAACTGTTGGAAAGCGTAATCTACCACGTTTTCCTGCAAAGGTTCGTTTTCTATGGTATGGCAAATAAAAAAAATCAAAACTTCCATACTTATCTGTAGTCCAAGTAAATTGTAACATTGGTTGTCCTAGTTTTTCTTCTCCATCAAACGATTCAACAGCATCTGTTTGATTGATTATATCTACCAAATGGTTACTTTCCGTAACTCCCCAGTATACTTTTTTAATACCAATATTTAACTCCCATTTATTCTTTGCCTTTTGATAATAAAGCTCTCTTACATCCCAATGTATACGCTTTTCATCCACATCAACTCTAAAAAAAGCGGTAGCATTTACACTCTCATGTCCTTTATTCCATTCTACGGAGTATTCTGGTTTAAAAGCTAAAGAAGGGAAATGTTTTTTTTGATTATCAAATGAAGCCTTATTATAAAAATAACGATATTCTGCTTCAATTTCTAACTCAAAATCTTGAGCTATTTTTTTCTTTTCTGTTTGAGCATATAGAACACTATTACTCAATATCAATAAAAAAAAGAATGTAAATAAAATTATTTTTTCACGCATTATAAAGTATTGTTTAAAAAGTAAAACCGCTTAACAACTACAATTAACTAACCTACTCAATCATATAGTTTCCTTGGAGTAAAATGTCAGCGGAATTACTTGTTTTTAATATTTATTTCCCAGCTCTTTTTAAAGCAACCTGTGTGAAATCTTCCTCAGATAAATTGGCTTCAAAATTATAATTACTAAATTTCAATGACGTTTCCTTATTGCTTTGATGATTTACCATATTGAAAATTCCTGCTCTCCAAAATTTAATTTTATAAAGCTTATACTCACTATAAGTAAGTGTTTTTAATAATGAATTTTTACGGTCGTAAAATTCTACTTTTTCAATACGATATCCTTTATTTTTATTATAAGTAACAAGACGTCTTGTATACCCCGATTTTGGATCTACAGGATCTTGCTCTACAACTAAAAGCCCATTATTTTCTTTAATAAACTTATAACTATATTTTTCAATCTCTTGTGAAGATAAATCTTCATAAGCAAATTCACTTCCTACAAAAGGTCCTGATTTATTGTTGGATGAAATACGCTTAACACGTTTTATCGATGGTAAAAATAACCATTGATCGTCAGAGCCAATTTTATGTGTAAATGTTAAGGTAGAAGTTCCTTTTACATCTTTTGGGCTATTGAATACTATCAATGATTTATCACCATCCTCAGTTAATTCCAATGTTTTGGTTGTTAAATCACGTTCACTTGTTTGTCCATTTTTATTTTTTAAGGTCATTTTTAAATTTACAGTTGAACTGTTAAAACCTAAATCAGCTTGTTCAGCTGCTTTAGCTATTTCTAAACCTCGTTCTTCAGGTGTTTGAGCACTTACAATCGCTAAGAATGAAAATGCCATTGCTGTTAAAATTATGTGTTTCATGTTATAGTTTTTATATAGATTATTTATCCGTTATATTTTTATTTAATTCTGTTCTTTTGTTGGTTTCAACGGCTTCATTTTTACTCGTTATAATTAATAATGATGGTAATAATATAAAGTCAATCATTAGAGCTGCTAAAATGATGATGACTGTAATTCTTGCCATATAACTATTTAAGGCAAATGAAGATGTTGATAATACTGCGAATCCTGCTAAAAGCACCAATGTTGTTGTAACTAAAGCTTTTCCTACTGTTTCAAAAGCATAAACAACAGCTTGTTTTGCATCGTAGCCCAACTCACGTCTTGCTCTTAAGAATTTACTCATAAAATGAACCGTATCATCTACTATAATACCAAGAGTCATCCCAAAAACAATAACCATTCCTGTATTAATTTGTGCTTTATATAGTGCCCAAATTCCAAATCCAACCAACACTGGAGTAACATTAGGAATAATACTTAACAGTCCTAATTTAAAACTTCTAAGTGCTAACATTAACACCAATGAAATTAAAATCAAGGCTATAATATTACCTTTCATCATACTGTCTGCTTGTCGGAAACCTAACTTTGAAAACATTAGCATCGGACTAACTGCCAGGGCATGCATTTCTTCCGGTGTATTATCTCGTAACCATTGTTCACCACGTTCAGAAAATGCAATCATCTGCGGGCTATCAATATTTTTAAGCGTTACCGTTACTCTTGTTTCTGACTTATCTACATTAATTTGATTATTAAGATCTAATCCAAATGGTAATGACAACTCATACAATAATAAAAATTGCGCTGCTTCTTCACGATTCGTTGGTACTTTATAATATGCTTCATTATCACCATGCATGGAACGGTTAACACGTCGTGCTACTTCACTAAAGGCATTTACATGAATCACTTCTGGTTGTTCACTTAACCAATCTTCAAAATCATTCAGCTTTTGTAAATAACTAGGATTATTAATTCCTCCACTTTCCCCACTACCTACAGAAAATTCCACATTATATATTCCTGTTAAGTTTTCACTTATATAATCAGTATCGGTTCTGAAAGTTACGCTTTCATCAAAATAATTAATGAACTCATCATTGAATGTATTTTTTGTTGCTAAAAAGGATAAACCTCCAATAACAACTAATGAAATAACTGATAATCTTACCGGCTGATTTACAACAAGATTTCCTAACGATGTATACCAATTTTTACGTGATTCTTTACCAGTTTTTGATACTTTAGTTTTTACAGGAAAAATTGCCATTAAAGCAGGTAAAGCTGTTGTTGAAAATATAAATGCCATCGTCATACCAAAAGCAGTAATGTTTCCTAAATCCCAAAATGGAGGTACATCACCAAAATTCATGGTTAGGAATCCAATAACAGTTGTTAAACTAGTTATAAAAACAGGCATAAAATTAAGACGTATAGATTCAATTAGTGCATCTTCTTTACTCAAGCCATCATTTCGCATTTTTTGTAGCATCGTTATAAGTATGTGAATACTATCTGCTACAGCTAACGTAAGAATCATGGTTGGAAATACTGCAGATGGAGGGGTTAATTTAATCCCCATTAAACCTACAAATCCAACAGCACTCATAATAGAAAATAGTACAACAACAAAAGTTGCCAATGTACTCCATAAATTTCTCGTTAATATAAAAGTAGTAATGATAACTATTAGTAACATAATAGCTGTCAATCCCATGTCTGACATAGAAGATTCAAAAAATGCCGTATTTAAAGGAACTAAACCTGAAGAATGCACCGTAAAATTTGGATGCTTTTCTTTAAAATCAGCTACCATGTTTCTTACAAAAGTAGTCACCTCTGGAATTTCTTTTGCACTATCTACCCCTGGAAGTCTAACTGTTATATTAATAGCCGTTACACTACCTTTTTCATTTAAAATCCTATTAACTAACAAGGGTTCTTTTAAGGCTTTCCTCTTAATTTCAGCTATCTCCTTATCCGTTTTCAAAGAAGACTCATATGACAAGTCATCTACATAAAGGTCATCTCCATCTGCACTTGTGTGCTGAAAATTAGTTAATGCGTCTACTCTTGATGAATAAGGTGAATTCCAAGATTCAGCTGTTAATTCTTCTATAGCAGTTAAATTTTCTTTGGTAAATACATTTCCATTGTCTGGAGTTAATACAAGGATAACGTTATCATCTTTAGTATATTTTTCCTGAAGCGCATCGAAGGCCTCCATTTCAGGGTTCGACTCACTAAAGAAAACATGGTAATCACCGTCAAAATTCATTGCACCTTGTGAACCTAATCCAAGTGCTATTATCATGGTTCCTATTAATATGAACCATTTTCTCTTTATGACAAATTCAGCCCAACTTTTGGCGAACCTATTTGAAAAATTGCTTACTTTTTTTAATGCATTCATTTTTTTAATTGTTAATTGACCAGTCACTTATTAATATTGGCCGCTTTTAATTGTACTCACTTTTTTTGATTGGTTAATAACAATAAAGTTGATCGGGCTTTACTATAAATTGACCAGTCGTCTATTAATACACTCACTTATTACATAAAACAAATAGTTCTATGATATTTTTAATAAAACCGCACCTCAAAAAACTAGCGCTTATTTACTATATTAAATTACTTTAAAAGTACTTCCTTTACCATTATTAAAAAATTATCGATTGGATAAGCACTTTTCATCCCTTTCATAGATGTCATTGCTCCTTTTCCTGAATCCTCTATAAAAGCAGCAATGTCTTCTGCCTTCATTGTATTTTTAACTTCTCCTGCATCTTGAGCTTCTTGGATAACTCCTGAAATTAAGGACAGAATAAATTTCTCTTTTATAAGAATAGCTGTTCTTATCTTCTCACTATGTTCAGCCATTTCACTCCCTAAATTACATGCTAAACACCCCATAGTGCAATCCATTTCATTTTTAAGAATACTCGCACGATAATCATGAAAATCAAACAAACGTTGTTTTGGAGATATCACTTTATTTTCTAATATTTCTTGAGCAGGTGCAAACTGCATTTTAAAATATTTATCGATTGCTCTTACTACAAAATCTTCTTTAGACTCAAAATAAAAATAGAAGGATCCTTTTGGTACACCAGCCTTCTTAACAATATCACTAACACTTGTGCCATTATATCCTTTACTCCATAAAATTTCCATTCCTTTTTCTAAAAGGAAATCCGCCTTAGCATCATGTTTAAGTGTTTTTTCCATCATTCTATTAATTGCATAACAAAAGTATGACCGAACGTCTAGTAATCCAAATTTTTTAACAAGTATTTACATATAGTTAAAATTAAATAACAAAAAACTATTAATAAATACAGTAGTAAAAACTGTTTTTAAAATCAATTAATTGTACCAAAAGTCAACGCTAAACATTTTAATATCAGTAGTTTTTTTTTAGAGTTTTTATAAAAGGAATGCCAATTTACTCGCAGTTATATAAGTTGAAAAGTAATATAAAAAATCACAAACTATTACAGTTTGTGATCTTCTTTTTAATTATAGCTTATAGCTATTTAACCCAAGTTCTTTCTTTAAAAGCATCATCTATAGGTGTTTTAAATATATGGTTGAAATAATTACTCATAGTCTTCACTCCTAATCCAGCAATCACTCCTAAAATATGATGTTGTCTATAACCTGCTGTTAAAAACGCATCGATATCTTCTGTTGAAGGCATCCCTTTTTTAACTAACATTACTTTACTAAATATGCTCAATGCTTTTAACTTAAGGTCAGGAATATCTGTATTATTTCTAATAGCATTAGTAATTACTAGAGGAACCTTTGTCATATTATCAGCAACAAAACTATGCGCCGCCATACAGTAGTCACAGTTATTTTCATAAGAAATAGATAAAAATACGACCTCTTGTTCTTGGGGAGTAAAACCTGAATTAGCCCTAAACGATTTATAACTTGAAATATACCCTTCAAATAAAGCAGTATTATTTGCCATACCAGCATACATATTCGGTATCATTCCCATTCCATTTTGTGCATCTTGCAATAACTTACTCGAAATTGTATCTGCAGTTTCAATTGTTTTATTCTCTATGCATATTTGTTCTCTTCTATCCATCTTTGTATATGTTTAATATTTGTAGTACAAAGGTGTAAGTTTATCACATATTATGTTTTGCTATTTGGTTCATAAACTATGCAGTTTTGTCCAAACGATACTCAGTAGGTGATTTTCCAAAATGGAATTTAAACGAACGGTTGAATGTCGAAATAGTTTCAAAACCACAATCGTAAGCAATATCTGATATTCGCTTGTCAGGAAACGATAATAAATTAGAAGCTTTTTCTAACTTCATCCTAGCAATGTATCTTTTCGGACTATCGTTAAATGTTTCATTAAACTTACGTTTAAAAGTAGATAAGCTCATACCACACAAATGAGAAAACTCATCAATTGATAAATTAGAATATAAATTATTAATTATAGTTTCTTTAAATCCACTATTATTCTTTTTAAATATTGCAGATAAAAAATCAAGTTGCGAAGGTGCATTCTGTGTTTTACTCATTAATAGTACAAACTCCTTTAACTTCGTTTTTATTAAAGTTTCATCAGCCAATTCAGGGTTGTCTAATAGTAAATTAATACTTTCCTTGAAATTATGCAACAAACCATCTATTTCTACCTGCTTTACATTATAGTCTACAGTATATGCAGACTGAGTAATATCAAACTGAAATAACTCTTGAACTATATTCGGATATAATAATACTCCTACTATTTCAATGGAATCACTTATTTCTCTTTGCTTTTGTGAAGTCTCAAAAAAATAATCAAAACATTTGGCCAATAAACCCTTCCCTTTTTTTAGTGTGATAAATTCACTTGGAGTACGTACTGAATATTCTCCACTATTAACAAACATAAAACAAGCTTCATTGTCTTTAAATAATTTTGGAATACGATCAAAAGTAGACATCCTTATTTTTTCGAATACAATTTCTCCTCTATAACTTAATATTTTTTGCTCCTGAATCATGGTTGGTTTTAGTTTTATAAGGAGTAGTCGCTATTAACTTGTGATTATTTCAATAACCACGGATAATCTGTTTCTTTTTTAATAAAGTGTATATAACGTAGTTGTTATAATCCCTTTATCATTACTTAATCTTACGGATAATAATTGTTCTGTTGTTATTACTTTAAAATTAAATGGAGTAGCTAATACATCTAGCCCACTTCTTTTTTTTAATCTAATTCCTTGTCCAGAAATAATATCAGCATTCGGTGTAAATTCTCCTGTTGGGATATGCTCTGTCAAAATAACATACTTAAAAACAGTTAACTTATCTAATACCTGTTGAACCTCAGCATTCGATAAATGTTGCAATACTTGTCGTATAATTGCACAATCACCTAAAGGTATATTTGCTAATGCAATATTCAAGCAGTGAAATTCTAAATTATCTCCTTTGAATTTCTTTTTATTGTATTCAATAAGGCTCTCTACAATATCTACCGCTTTATATTGCTGTGTATATTTTACTAATTCTTTTCCAATATTAAAGTCACCACATCCTAAATCACATACTGTAAGAGGGGTTTTAAAAGATGTTAGAAATGATACTAATGTGTTTATATATGGTTTTACTATTTCAACATCATGCGATCCATTACCAGAATAAAATTCAAATTCATTACCACCCCAAAGTTTCATAACATACACTTGCTCCATAGCTGCTTTAGTTGGCCATGGTTTCTTTGTTTTTTTAGTTCCTTTACTGTTCATAAATGGTATTCTTGTATTAAGTTTTTTCTTAAAAAACACATAAAATATTAGCCTTGTTAGATTAACAATATATAAAATTTACATGTTACACTGAGTCTATCGAGTGTAATTGATAACCAGTATTTTATTGGTCTTCGACAAGCTCAGACTGACATTTAAAACTTCTTAATATAACTACTTGTCACACTGAGCCTATCGAGTGAAATTGATAATCAGCACTTTATTAGCCTTCGACAAACTCAGACTCAGAATAACACCATAACCTAGTCAAACACAGCAACTTGCCACACTAAACCTGTCGAAGTGAAATTGATAATCAGTACTTTGTTGGTCTTCAATAAGCTCGGGCTGACATTCAACACCTTCGTTAACATAACTAAATGTCACACTGAGCCTGTCGAAGTGTAAACCAGTAGATATATCGAAGTGCTTGTTTAGTCACCCTTTATTTATTTTATAATCAAACTGAGTATAGTTTTTTGAATACTCAATTAGTCTATCATAATCCTTTTCAATTAAAGCTTTCTTTTTTCGTCGACTCCAGCCTTTGATTTGTTTTTCAATTTTAATAGCTTCATTAGGATTAGCAAAAGTTTCAAACCAAACTAATTCTAAAGGTCTTTTGTCAAACGTGTAACATTTGTTATTTAATCCTTTTGTATGTTCTTCAAATCTTCGTTCTAAATCATTTGTTACTCCAGTGTAAAATGAATTGTCAGAACATTTTATTATGTATGTGTAATAACTATTCATATTTCCATTTAATTAGTACTTCGTTACTTCTACTATATCAATTTGATATTTAGTCAAGATTGATGTTACCGTTTTATTAAGCCTTCGACAAGCTCAGGATGATATTCAATATTATTAACATATCATACTAAACTTGTTGGAGTGGTATTGATTATCATCATTTTATTAGTCTTCAATTAGCTTTAACTAATATAAAACTCCTTATCTACATGTCACACTGAGCTTGTTGAAGTACTATTGATAATTTGCGTTTTTATTAGCCTTCGACAAGTTTATACCAACAATCAAACAATTTTAACGTAACTACATGTCACACTGAGCTTGTCGAAGTACAAGTCAGTGAATATATGTACTACTAAATTAATAAAAACTATTTTTGCCTCCATTTCCTTAAGATGTTATTCACATCAAACTTTACATCGGTACGGATTTCTTTTTTCCGTTTCCCTTTTCCAAATTGATCGTCATAATTTGTTTCCGTATGCCTAATGTGTGCCTCTACGGCTAAATCAATCATTTTGCCATCAAACTGTTTAGCATTTGCTGTACGTCCTACCCTTCCGCTATATTTTTCACAAGCATGGGCTGCAATTTCATGTTCTCTATTACTTGGACAGTTCGGATATCGATGTCGGATAGCTTCTCCAAAAACAATAATATATGCCTTGTCATGTACTTCACGTATTACTGCAGCTTTTTTATTTTTTAAGGCACGTGATTCCTTGTCTGATTCACATTCTAATCGAGCCTTTTCTATAGCTATTTCTTCAACCAGTTGTCCTTTACGTTCGTATCGTTTTCTCCGTTGATTCCAAAATAATACAACGCCACATAAAGTAGAATATTTTTTTGATCGTCTGGTCATAGCAGCATCTCCGGGAGGCAACATAATATAGCCTACAAATGGAGAACAAGTAAAGCAAGTGCCCTTATGTTTTTCACTTTCTGCTACAAAAGCTTTTCCTAAAGGAACTTTTTTTCCACATGTTTTACAAGTGAGTTTTTCTCTTTTGGTTAAATAAATATTTTGGGAAGTAGTAGCCACTTTTTAGTATTTTTTTCTGAAGTCGCTAATGTACTGTTTTAACAAAAAAAACAGTTAAAATATCATATCTTAAATAGATAAGTTTAGATTACAGATACTCATAATACTTAGCATAAAAAAGCCCTAATTTTAATTAGAGCTTTTTTATGCTAAGTATTATGTTTTAATTTATAGTATAATTTACTGTATCCACTTCCCCTAGCCTAAAATAACCTAGTACTTCTTCATTTGAATTATTAATATTTTTACAGTTACCTGTTAATTGCACAGGTGTAGATGAAAAAGGACCACCTTCACCTGCTTGGTTTTCAAGTATCGTTACATAATTGTAGTAATGCTCAGAAACACCATATAGACTTATAGTAACCACATCACCCACAATTAAATCTTCATCGTCAAATTCAATAAAATTTTCATTCCCATCAGAAAACTCATCATCACGAGTCGTTAAGTCTCTAAAAGGTCTGTGCGGTGAAATGAACTCAGCCATATAATAATTATGTATTCCTACTGGGTCATCAAAATAAGCTTTAATTTGAATTTCATCTTCGCCAAAACCACTAAATATATCTTGTTCCACAGTAGTTATATCACTTACTGAAAATAACGTTTCCGTTCCAGAATAAGTTTGATTATCATAAGCTATAGTTAAAGTATAAGAATTATCAATTATTGGAATAAAGCTTGAAGTTGTATAGTTTCCGTCACCTTGATCATTAAAAACAAAATTATCTCCAGTATTAGTGTTAGTAACTTGCACCATAGCACCTACCACACCAATAAATGAGTTTTCTGCAAAATATTGGGTAGATTTACTAAGTATAATAGTTTGGTCTTGTCCCGATGTTCCCTTCTCCCACTTAATAGAGGCATCTATAACCAAACGATCTCCACCATTTGGCACATCAACATCTATAACGTCTGTACATCCAGTAATAAAGCTACAAAATAAAATAAATACTAGATTTTTTATAAATATACTTTTCATGTTTTTAAAATTTAAAATTATACGATACAGATGGAATAATTCCGAAAATTGAAGTACGTGTAGCTTCATTACTACCTGTATTCACATTTTGCCCAAACGAAATAGATGCTGCATTTTTCCTGTTATAGACATTATATATACCAAATACCCATTCACCTTTCCATTTTCTGCTTTTATTTTTTCTTGGCGTTAAGGTTGCAGAAATATCTAATCTATGATATGCTGGTAACCTACTTGCGTTTCTACTATCATAAGTTGCTACAGATACCTCGTTGTATTGAAATTGACCATTAGGATAAGTTACCGGTCTACCTGTTTGAAAAGCAAAACTACCACCAAAACTCCATTTATCATTGAGTTTATAATTACCTGTAAAAGAAATATCGTGTGTTCTATCATAGGCAGTGTTGTACCATTTTCCATCGTTAATACCTAATCCTCCTGCTGACCCTCCTGGGGTTCTTTGCTCAGATTTAGACAAAGTATAACTTAGCCATCCTGTAAAATTCCCTTTATTTTTTCTTAACAATAGTTCTAACCCGAATGAACGTGATTCACCTGCTAAAATTTCAGTCTCAATATTATTTTGTCCAATTAAGTCAGAACCATCAATATAGTCTATCCTGTTATCAATTGTTTTATAATAGGTTTCTGCTTCCACCGAATACGTATCATTATTAAAATTTCTAAAGTATCCAACAGCATATTGATTTGCTAATTGCGGTTCAATAAATTTTCCACTAGGTGCCCAAACATCTAATGGTGTTGCAGAAGTTGTATTGGAAATAAGATGCAGGTACTGTGCTATTCTATTAAAACTTGCTTTTACAGATGATTTTTCATTTACCTGATAAGATAATGCAAATCGAGGTTCAAAATTTCCGAAAGAAGCAATAGATTCCCCACTAGAATAACTCGTTTCATCTATAGCATCTGCACGAACATAAATACCTAAATCATTATTATAAACTACTGGTAAATTATCTTGGTAATTGTTTAAGCTTTGATCCCCTAAACGATTAAACATACTATATCTAATTCCGTACATAACATTCAGTTTATCAGAAATTTTATGCTCTAAACTAGCATAAATACCTGATTCAAAAGCAAACTTATTATCTAACTTTAAGCGATTTATACCAGAGTTTTCCCCTAATGGGTTTATAAGGCCTGGATTAAATTTGTAATAAATACCACTAGCTCCAAAATTAATTTTCATCTTTTGATTCAAAAAATAACTAACATCATACTTAAGGTTGTAGTTATTAATATCAGAAGTCCAATCTAACTTGGCCAAATCTAAATCCAAGTTATAATCGTAACGACTATAAATTAAGGAAAGATTAGAAAATAGTTTGTCATTAAAAATATGATTCCATCTAAAATTTCCAGAAAGGTTTCCATACGTATTTTTAAATGCTTTATCTATTTTAAAATTATCATTTCCCAAATAACCAGACAAATACAATTTATTATTATCATTTATGGCATAGTTTGTTTTTAAATTAAAATCATAGAAACCAGCAGTACTATTATTATTTGCCATTTTTAAAAATATACCTGCATAAGATGCACGACCCGCTAAAATAAAAGATCCTTTATCCTTAAAAGTAGGGCCTTCTAGCGTTAACCTACTAGATACAGCACCAATACCTCCGGTAACACCAAATTTTTTACTATTACCATCTTTTTGTCTTATATCTAATACGGAAGACACTCTACCTCCAAATTGTGCAGGAATCCCCCCCTTATACAACTTTACATCTTTAATTGCATCGGCATTAAAAACAGAAAAGAATCCAAACAGGTGTGACGAATTATAAATAACTGCTTCATCTAATAATACTAAATTCTGATCTTCTGCCCCTCCTCTAACATTAAAACCAGAAGCTCCTTCTCCAGCGTTAGTTACTCCTGGTAATAACTGAATTGATTTAACAATATCTACTTCTCCTAATACAGCTGGTATTTGCTTAATTGTTTTTGTTGACAATTTAGCAACACTCATTTGAGGTGTTCTTAGATTTACCTTTTTAGATTCTTCTCCATTAATTATAACTTCATCCAGCACAGAATTATCTTCTAACAGTTCTAAACTTAGCTTTTGACTTGCATTTAGCACTAATTCTTTTTCTATTGTTGTATAGCCTAAATATGAAATTACGAGTGTATAGTTTCCTTTTGGAACCGTTAAGGAGTAAAAACCATATTCGTTTGTAGTAGTACCTATTGAGGTTCCTTTAATAGATACGGTTGCACCCAACAGAGTTTCACCATTAGTCACATCTTTAAGTGTTCCACTTATCGTAAAGCGTTCTTGAGCGAATCCCAAAAACATTCCAAAAAGCATTAAAATCAGCAATTTTGTTTTCATATTTTTTCTTGTATTAATGTTATTTTTCACAAATATAACGAGGACTTATTACTTGTATTACCCATCAATAGAGGCTTAGGTGCAGAATGCCGCTTTGTGGAGTGAAAAATTTTAGATTAACATTTTTTTAGCATTCTAATATTGTGCTAATTTTTCCTTTACCTCTTTAAGATAGGTTTTTGATACAGGAATTTTTATAGTTTTATCAGCTCCTAATATTAAATTTGGCTTCTGATTAATAATTTTTAAAGATTCAACATTTAATAAATTAACAGCATAAGAGCGATGGCATTTTATTATAGTGAGTGAACTATTAAGTCCTTCTAACACTTTTGAAAACCGTGTACGAATACATTGCTCAGTAATTCTATCATTCTTTAAATATTTTACAGATATATATTGGTTTTGTGATTCTATGGAATAAATATTATTTATGGCAACTGTTAGCTTACAGCAATTATTTTCGTCAACTAGCCTTACCAAATCATCATTACCAGAAGCAATCTTATAGTGGACATTAATAACATTTAAATCTTTTTCAAGTTCTTTCTTTTCATTATTAAGCCGCTGTAAGTATCTAAGAGTAAAATTTCCAAATACAGGATATAAAAGGATAAATGTTAATACTAAAAAAGCATTTACAGCACCAACTAAAACTTCACTAACAAAATTTTGCATCGTTATTGGGTCTTCTTCTACCACAAAAAATTCCAAAATACTTATTACAATAACGATTAATGAAATATCAATAAAAAACCATTTTAAAAAGTACTTTATAGTATAATTAGTTACACGAAATCGTTTTCTTAATATAAATTGACTCCCCCATAGAATGGTAAAAATAATAGACATAAATAGGATTAATATTCCTGTAAATGCTAATGTAGAATGCTCCTTATTTTCTAGGACTTTATAAAACCCGAAAGGCTTATATACAAACAAGAAAAATAATAAAAATAAGATACTGCTAATAATGTAAACCCACTTCTCTTTTGATGTATTTAAAATATCAAAGGGTAGGTTTAAAAATTGCTTAAATTTCATAAACTTCAATTTGCATATATAAACGCATAATTATAAAATAATTGTGTGTTATATTTAAAAGAAATGCTATTTAAGCTAAATGAGCTTATTCTGTAGGTATCAAAAATTAAATTAACTACCGAGTATCCTAAGTTAGGATACTTTTATTTGTTTTAGTTCGTACTATTTTTACTGATTTTTTTTAGAAATTCATAAGTACAATGTATTGTCTATCAAGAAATAATATGATTGTAAAAAAATATTCCATCAATTTAATATCTCCTTTTTAACCTTAAAACACTTCTCCTCTCCTAGATACTTAGGGTCACCATGCTTTTCAGACCAAAAACCATCTAATATATCCTTTGTTATACAACGATATATCACAACTCCTTTTAAAACTTCATTAGCTTCTCCCAGGTAGTTAAAATTGATTACTAAAATATTCTCTTTAAAAAAGCCAGTACCTATTTGCTCCTGCTCTTCATTAATAAGCCAATTAGCTACTATTCTATTGTTTCCATCAAGACTTAGCTTCAATGTACCCGTATAATTGTGTTCTGTATCTTCTTGGTTTTTACCAATAATTTTATATGTTCCTATTAGGTCCTCTATTGTCATTTACTATATTTAATTCAATAGTCCATTTTGCAATTCTTTATGAAAAGCTAAAATTACACCAATGCTTTTTTGATCAATACGTTGGCAATGCATAATTGCATTTTCAATACTAGCAATAATTTTATCAAAACCTCCATTGTTAAATATGTCTCCTGGTTCGCGTTTAAATTCTCCATCAGTTATAATAGCTTCTTTTAATTCTGCTATGGAATCTATATTCGGCATTGGAACAAAAACCATAGTATCAAATAAGCTTAAGGAATCATTTAATTCATCAACTTTTCTATTAATACTAGTCCCTAAAATAGTTACTTGGCTTTCAGTAACGTCTTCTTTAGTTTGTAGCTCATTTACTTGATTAAATATAACGTTTTTACATGTCACTAAGTCCTTGTAAACTTGAGTTATTGTATTATGTTGGGTATAAATTTGTAGTAAACTTTCTGCTTTAGCGGTTTGTTTCGCTAAGGCTAAATGAAAACCACAAAAAGAAGTATCCCAATCTTTAAAACTGCTATTAAACAATTCCTCTCTTTCATTCATTATTAATTGATACCCTTCATTTAAATCTTTCTTTTGATATTCTTTATCTTTAAAAGTGAATGAATTTTCAACTACTGTTCCTTCTGCTATTTGACTCGCTTTTAGCATTAAAGCTTCTAGTTCTTTAACCGGTTGCATTAATTTTAAAAGTTCCTTTTTATGTGAGTTAACTTCTGCTGTAGTTAAATTTTGATTTCTTACTGCCTCAAGCCTTAAGTTTTCAGTAGTTTCTATGTGCAAAAATCTATTTTCAAAGGTATCATGATATTCCGCTAAAAGTTCTTTCCCCAGCGACTCTTGCTTAATAAAATTTTTAAATTCTTTATCTAGAGCATACTCTTTTGGTTTAGTATTTATGTATTGCTCATAAATTAAACTGGTCATTTCCTCTTGAAGTTCCGTTGAGTTGTTAAAAAGTAACCAAGGAGTTCGTGAGTCTTGTTCGCAAGCTACATAAGGTGTTTTAGCATTATCTTGTCTCTTGTCGTTACTTGGATGACTCGCATACATATTAACTTTAGATACTAATGAATTTGTAAAATAGGTTTTCCCCCCTCTTGCATCTACAGGTAAGCTTGCTAACAAACCATTTAATTCATCCGCTATGTTTGTTAAAGCTTCATTATTATGCGTGTATAAATTTTTCACAAACATTTTCTTCTTACTAGCTAAATAAGCATTGTTTAAAGTAGCATTCCATTGTTCAAAACCACTGTCCAAACGCCATAAACCGGATAAAATAGCATCACTACCAGAAGTACTTATCGCAACTTTATCAGCATTAAACTCCATCTCTCTAGATAGAGAAGAATACATTAAATTCAGGAACATATAAAATAAGCCTAATATTTGCCTGATACTCCATATTATTGGAGTTATTACCCATGCAGCAGCTGATAACCTAATATCGGAATCACGCCATTGATCCAATAAATCATCCCATTTATCTCTATCATAAATCATCCCGTGAATTATGGTATTTGCCGAAATAATGTAACTACCAATTTTCATACTACGCTGTGAAAAATGACCAAATTCATGACTCATAACTGCCTTAAATTCTGATAGGTTTAAACAGGATACCAATCCCATACCTATAGTAAGTTCTTTTTTTATTGGTAAAAACAAACTCAACCACATGTTGGAATAAGCAACATAGGCATTTACATCCGGATCAACATAAATATTTTTAGGCTTAGGAGCTCCAGTTTCTTTACAAATTGTATGAATGAAGTTCCATAAATCAGTTTGTTCTTTTTTATCAAGCTTAATACGGTTTGTTCTTTTATGATTTTTTAATTTTAAAATGAATTTTAACGTAAATAAAAACAACATTACTGCTCCAGCTATTGCCCCTACTTTTAATAAAATAGTTAATTTATTAATTCGAAACATGTCATAGATACAAGCATAATATACTAAGTAGCCTAAACCAATAACTAAAGCAGCATATAATGTAAAAAATAGTATAATGGCTACTACTGCCAATGTTGCCCTAAATAAATATGAAGCGGGTAATTGAGTTAATTTTTTGGGTACAGCTTGTGGGCTCTTAGGATAATAAGAAGTATTCATAGAAAATTGATATAAGTTAGTTGTTCAAAAATAGGTATTACCTCTCTATTTTTCCTCTAATATCTTAATCAATTTATTTTGATAGTATTTAAGTTTATATGGAATGTTATATAGTTATGTTTTATTACGCAATTAAAAAGAGTTTGCCACAAGCACGAGCATCAGAAAGTGCTTGATGATGTTCCAATTGAATGTTATTTTTTTGACAGCAGGCATTCAAATTTGCAGGTTTATACCCTTTGGCTTTGTATATTTTCATTGTGCATTGCCATTTTTCAGAAATATTCAACTCTGCATACTCCATGTTATAATCTCGCATTGTTTTCGTTAACACATTTCTATCAAAACTTTCATTGTGAGCAACTAGTATTTTACCATGAATTCGTTTTTTTATTTCAGGATATATTTCCTGAAAACTAGGTACATTTTGCGTGTGCTTTTGGGTAATACCATGTACTTTAATATTGTGCCAATTATACTCATTCTTTGGAGGTTTAATTAAAGCGTGGTATTCATCAATAATTTCTCCATTTTCAAAAGTTACGATACCCACCGAACAAATATGATGTCTTGTGGCTGTTTCAAAATCTATTGCTGTAAAAGATGTTTTCATAATTTATATTATATCTCTAATTGATTTTCTTTGTTTGACTAACATGAAAGCACATATTATTTTACTCTGATATAAATTGATTTTTCTTTCTTTACAATTGAATCGTATAAAACATTATCACTAAAAGTTCTTAAGATATCATTTTTAATCGTATACCATACTTTTTCAATATATTTTGGATGTTTAGTATTAGTTGCAATAAAATATAAATCTTCATTCTTTTTAGATTTTGAATATAGTACTCTACTTGAGTCATTTTTTAAATTTTCAAATAAAGTATTGTAAACTTCCCCATCTTTAAAGTTGATTACAAAATCACGCTCATTATCAACTATTTTCCACTTACCTTCTAATTCATTATTTTTAGAACATGAAATAAGTATTGTGATTAATAACGTATAAAGTAAATAGTGCTTGTACATTTATTTAACTCTTTTAAATTTTTCTTTTACACCTCTGATGGTAAAATCTTCTATAGGTATAGAGTCCAAAAATAGTAGGTTTTTATTTTTGAATTTATAATATACTTTCATTTCTAAGCTTCTTTTAGGTACGACAAAATATAAGTCTAAATCTTCAGTATGGTTTCTATCTATTTTAAAACTTTTTTTATCAAGATAAGTATTAGTTACCCAAACTGAATCATTACTAAATTTCATAATCAATTGCTCTTTGTTTTCATTCTTGTAATCACTCTCCCATTCACCTATTAACAGATCATCTTTTGGACAAGAGATTAATGGTATACACAACAATAAGCTAATTAGTAACTTCATGTTTATTCTATATCTCTAATTAATTGCATTACAACTCTCAAATACACAATGCTCTTCTTTATAAATTTATAACCATTGTCCAAGGTCCTACACCCACATTTTCATCTTTAATTTTCCCTGGAATAAATTTAAAGTTTTCTATTAAAGTTTTTGAAACAAAACTATTCAGCTTAATACTTGGGGCTAAAACTGAAGTGACTATTAATCCATTATTATTGATTTTCATCATTATCATAATCTTAGTGCCATTGTATGTATTGTATAATAGCTCACTTTTTTTAAGCTCCTTTATCAGTTGTTTTTGAAACTTTTTAACACCTACACTTTTTTTATGAGAGAACTCATACTGTTTATCTTTAAATATATAAAATGGATAATCTTTAACTTCTTCTACTTTAGTAAACTGAAAATCACTTTCGTTAAATTCAAACTTATTTATTAATAAATTAATAGATTCTTTGTGTCCATATCTTGATGCTTTTTCAAGAAACAAAATCGCTTTATCATCACTATTCTGTTTTATTAGTTTTAAAGCAACTCTGTTTAGAACGATTTTATTCCATACATTATTTATATTGATTCCTTCAAAATTGTATTTCAAATTATTTTCAAGAATGTCAATTGCGCCAAGATCACCTAATTCTACACATGTTTTGTAGTAGAAAATTGCTTCTTTCGTATCATTCTTTTTAATAGAGATTGCACCAAGATTAAAATAAGTGTCTTTATGTAATGGGGCTAGTTTTATTATTTTCTTAAATGTTTTTTCAGCTTTCTCAATGTTATTTTGTTGGTAATACTTATTCCCTTTTTCTGTTAGTAATCTTATTTGTTCATGGTTTTGAGAATGCCCCATAGTACTTATAAAAAAGGCTACTATTATAATTATTTTTTTGCTCATATATAATTTATTCTATATCTCTTATTAATTTCATAACTACTCCTAAACACATTATTTAAAGGCTATTTCTTGGTCTAAAAAACTTAAATCTGCATAAAATTTAGAATAACTTTTATTCGAAAAATACAAATCTATGTAACCATTAGCATGCATTTTAAACTCAAATACTGTTTTGTCTACATCCTGTAAAGTTTGTTTATATTCTCGTTTTTCACCATTGATATCCGGATAATAATACACCGTAATTCGCTTCAATTCCTGAATAGGATCTTCATAACGCCCTGGATCTTCTAAACGAATATTCATATTGGTTTCCAACACATCTATACGGTCGGAAGGCACCCTTACTTTTACCCAATCTTCTTTAATTTTTTGCGCATATGGATGTGTGGTAAACGTCTGAGGCTTGGGTTTCAAATTTTCAAAGCCTTCTTTTAAAAGCGCTATGCCAAGCATTATTATTTTTCCTAGTATCGCCATTTCTTACACTACTTAATCACTCTTTTAACAACATTTCATTCACTGTAACAAACTTCTCCACCAGTATCTCAATCAATTCTTTTTGATAATATTTAAATCTATCTGGAATATTAAGTACTATTATTTTAGCACGGTATTTACGTTCTGTATGTTCGTTAATTTGTTTTTTATGTCGTTGTTCCATTACATAAACTACGTCTGCCCAAATTAAATGTTCCTCTGTAATAAAGTTAGTTCCTTCTTTATTACATATTTTCTGATTGGTTCCTACTGAATCAAAATTATAACTAGTGCATTTTGAAGCAAAATAATCTTCTGCTGTTTTTAACCGTTGCTTATTGGCTGAGCATACGAATAAGATGTTTTTCATTTACTTGTTTACAAAAATATAAAAACAGAAATAACACTTAATGCAAATGCTAGTCCCATTAAAAAATATGAAATTTTAGATCTTAAAATAATTTTGTTTTCCAATCTCAATGATTCTTTTGATGAATCAACATCATCCATCTTTATTTCCGAAAATAAATGAACATAATGCGCACGAACATCACGCTCTAATATCAAGCAATTCAAAAATATAAATACAGCTATTAATAATAGTATGGTTGATCCCATTAAAAACCAGTTGGAATACTGATTTTCAGTCTTAAAAAACTTTATCAATTCAAAATTACCATGTAAACCAAAACCACATATAATTAAACTTACTGTTTCTATTCTTCTTCCAAAATATTTAAGTTCATCCATTGCGAAAGATTGTATGTCATTTACCTGTTTTTCTATTTTTTTCATAAATTACTTCCTTTTTAACTCATCTAAGGTCTTACCATTTTTATCTTTCCACTCCATCCAACCATTTGCTCTTCTTGCTAAAACTGCTGCTGCAGCTCCACTTGGCGATTTAAACAATACTTTTTTAGTGAATTTTAAAGACTTACCGTTTAAAATTAACTCCCCAGTATCTAGTAATCGCTTACGCATTCCTATTACCCAAGTACCAGCGGTTTTAGACTCATTTAAGTTCGCAATTGATTCTGGTAATACCCAAACCCCTTCTTCTGTTATAATGGCTTTAGCAATCGCGTCTTTTCCTTTACAATAAAAATATTCATTTGGGGTATCAGCTTTTTCTTCTTCAGTTTTAAACAACTGAAATCCTAAAGCACCAAGTAATATTTTTATTGTTTCAAAGTTATCTTCAAGGTCATATAAACGTACTTCAGGTATTGAAGGTTTTTTAGATCCTGTATCATTATCAGTGGTATAACGTCCCGCTTCTTTAGCTGCCTTTAAACACGTATGTTCTAAAAATTTTGCTTCTGTTTTGGTATATATATTATTCTTGGTAGCTACAATAACACCTTCTGTCCAAAAATCTTTTTTACGATGATGATCTTTAATCCGTTCCCAACAATTTTCTCCTTCTCCTATATATACTTTCTCTGCTCCATTTTCATCTTGACCAAATAAAAAATATACCCCAGTATATTGCACCATTTCTCTTTTAGACGCTTTCTCTAAAGCTGTTCTTGGGAAATGTATTGCTTTTAGTAACCTATTGGTTAACTCTGCCTCTTTTACACCAGTAGGAGAACCTGTTGGTAAAAATATTTGAATGGTTTGTGGTCTGGTCATTTCTTAATTATTTCTTTTGTTTCTTTACTCCTGTTCCAATATGTAATGGACATAATAATCCTGCAGTTAATGCTTCTAATAAAGATCGTTCTCTAGCGTCTTCTATTTCTATAAATTGAAACTCTCCCCAATCCCTAAGTGAAACATTATTTATTTGCATGTATAATTTAGAAAAAGAAGATTGATTACGCACATGATTAAGCAATCGTTGATCTAACCCATTTTTCCCATCATTTGTTTTACCAACATGCAAAGGTGTTTTTTTATTATTATAAACAATGTACACCCCCTGTTTTATACTTACTTCAATTTTACCTTTACAAGGAAACTTATGTGATTTAGATGCTACAAGTTTTTTATGCAATACCAATATTTTTTCTTGTTCTTTCATAAGAAAATTAATAAATGGGGTTTATTAAGTATGATTTAAATTATCCCTTGTGAAATATTAGACAACAACATTCCAGAAAACTGTTTTTTCTTCTTGAATTTTTTCGTTTGTATTTTAGCTTCTTCAATTTCATCATTATCGATAACACCATTGTTTAATGGTAATTTTGAAATTTGCAACAATTTTTTATAAAGCTGAAAACGATCATCTCTTATTGGAGCTAAATCATTTCGGGTATCTAAACTAAGAATTTCAATTGTAACTTTTCCTTTTGGATGTAAAGAGATTATGTCCGATTTGTAAAATGATATATAAGTTGCTGGATCTTCATCATAAGGATTAATTAATGATTCATTTTCTAGTCTTAAATCACATTTTAGAGTATTTGCCCTACTTCCTGAAATAGGAAATAAATTTCCTTTATTACCTGAACTATTACATTCATTACAAGAGAGTAATAAATTTAACCATCTATACGCCAGCCAATAATAACCTGGTCTATTTAATTGACTACCTTTAGATTGTTTCCAAGCGTTTTTAGGCCTATAATGCTCAATTGCCCCCTTGTCTATAGGTTTTTCACAATAACAACATTTTTTACCTTGACAATTTATTAATTCATTTTTCCATAATTCATAAGAAGGGTGTTTAGGGAATGTAAAATTACCTTGTAAAAAAGGAACATTATTAGCTTTATACTCTGTAATTATTTGATTCTCTTTAACTCTCCATTTTTGCCTTCCTTTATTTGGTGCTATTTTAAATTTATCGTCAGGAGGGAACTTATCTCTATCAATCTTTATCACTGATTTTCGCTTTTATTATTATTTGTTTTAATAAGTGAAGTGTTTCAAAATCACTTATAGTTTCTCCTGTTGGTAACACTTCTTGTTCTTTATCTATTTCCTTTAGTTGTTCTATATCTTCTGGTGTAACTATTTCTTTATTTAAAATTGCTTCTCTTTTTAGCATAAAATCGTCCAATGATGTTGGACGAACATTCTTTATCTTAAAATATTCACTCTGTAAAACCTGATCTATTCTCCAATTCTTTATGTGGTGAGGATTCTGGTCTACTACAATTTTGTTATCGATTTTATTAAACAAAAATGTGTCTGCTTTTTCAGAAGATTGAACAATTAATGGGCTGTGAGTCGCAACTAATATTTGACTATTTTGATTAGTAATATTAAAATTATCTAATAACTCAGGAAAATCTCGTTGCCATTTAGGGTTTAAGTGAGTGTCAGGTTCATCAAATAAGAAAAGGGTATCATATTCTCCAGTAAATAAAAGTAATCCTAAAATGGTTAGCAGTTGTTGTTCTCCTTCACTTAGCTGTGAATAGTTATGTCGTATTCTAGCTCCTTGCTTGTTTATTGTAGACTTTATTTCATGGATAATTCCAATGCTGTTTGCTGCTTCTAAAACATCAAAGAAAGCTATTGGTGTCTCAAATTGCTCAATGATTGTTTTAGCTAATACCTCAAAATTTAAATGAATAAAGTCAATACGTTCCTTTTTATCTTCTTCATACGCTATTGGTTCTGAATGTTCAATATGATTATTAAACAGTAGCTTTACAAAACTTTCTACTTTTCCATTCAAATTCCAAATAGACTCCGAATAATCACCTCCAGAAGAATTTATATAATCTACACCTAAAAATTTATTTTTATCATAGAACTCTGGACTAATTAAAGATATTTCAATTTTACTTGATATTTCAATTTGTAGAAATTCCTCAAAAACCTGTTTTATTAACACACTATAAGGTTCTAAATCTTTAAAAATCCACAGCATTAAAAAAATTAGTTCACCAAAATTCTCATCAGTAAAAAAGAAACGTCCAAGAGGATGACCATCTATATCCCTTTTTAATTTTGTTTCTCTATTATACTTATGTTTAGAAAATAAAGTTTTTATCCTTTTATTCTCTCCAGAATAATAAGCTATTAAAAAATCGGGTAAATACTTCTCTTCTCTATCTTTTTTAAATTGACTAAATGTTATATCTAAAAATTCATCTTCATCAACTTTTTTACCTTTTATTGACAATCTTGAATCTTTAGCTTCAATTTTTATATGATTTCCTTTACATATATATTCAATAGAATAACTAAAAAAATGAAGATGTAAATCCGTAGTTAATTTACTTTCGCTTTCTGTTAAGTGCAAGTGTTTAAAAATAAATACAACAGATTCTAAAAAGTTAGACTTCCCTAAACCGTTTTGTCCTACTAATAATGTTATTAAAGGACTTTTATTAAAGTCGAAAGTAATGTCTTCTATATTATTATATTTTGAAACCCAAAGCTTTAATATCTTCATATTTATTTCATTTTCTTTTTCTTTTCCTCTTTACTTCTAACTGTTCTTTTAACTTCTTAATTTCCTCAAACAACTCCATTCCATCACCATCTATTGATAATTAAGGCATCAACTCACCTTTAAAAGCTTTGGCTAAAATACCCCGTGTTATGCTGTCTATTTTAATTTAGCTTCTCTTTTAGATACTCTTTTAATCAAATCTTCATACTTGTACCTTTTAGTATTCTCCACAGTTTTGATAGACCACACACAAACTTCATTCTCAAAACTTGAAGAATCTTTTGGAAATTTATACATTCTAGATATTGAAATCTTCGATGGAATTTCTATTCTTTTATACCTTTCTAGTAGTTTGCATATCATTTTTAGCCTATCAATTGAGCAACCAATGAGGTCAAGTTCTATACCATGGTTTTTTACTGGAAGTAAATTACGCCTTTTACCAGTTTTTGTTTTATTCGAAAATGCGCTTCTCGAAAACAATTCATCTACTTGACTTTTTTTACCTGCTACTACAAATAATGACTTAGAAGAATAATTATAATTCAAAATTTCTAGTCTAATCAAGTCCCATAAAATATCATTTACTTTAGGCGAAGTAGTGTTTTTTGTACCTACCCATTTTGATTCTACAGCTAAACTAATTTCATCATTCTCTCCAATAATGACAAAATCTATTTGTGGTGGTCTTCCTGCTTTTCTTTCTTTAAGAACAGGGTGATTATATTCTGCTATTACTTTATCTCTAAAATTCCCTGACAATATATTTCCAATACCTAATGCTAAATATTTCTCACTGAATAAATCTGCTCTATGACTATGGTGTTCATACATTAACCAACCACCTAAACCTTTAGATAATTTATCTGCTAATGTTGACATGGTAATTTCCGAATCAAACATAATTTTTTCTATCAGTTTTCAAGTTATTACTTTGTTTTCTTCTTCCTTTTAACAGATTGCTTCACCATACTTTTTCGTAATGCCTTAATCTCCTCCAATAACTCTTTAGCATCTCCATCACTATCTAACTGCTCCACCAACTCACCTTTAAAAGCTTTGGCTACAATTGCATGTGGTAAGCTATCTATTTTTGTTTTTAGGCGTTTGTATTGTACTTCTATTTTATCTGCCTTGGAAAATAAACTTTCTACTCGTTTTACGATTTCGGTTTGCTCTTCCTTTGATGGGAAAAGTAATGGTAAGTTTTTGAATTTAGCTGCTTTAATCCCTTTTGCAGCTGTACCTGTTGCATTATCATCAACAAGTCTTTGAAATCGAGATTCCATCATCAAATAGTAAAAAAAACTAGTGCTTAAATCTGTAAACGGCTGAAGTGTCAATGTTCTTTGAGCTAAAGCAAATTCATCTCCCCTATTATTCAAAGCAACATTACCCATTGTATGACCTTCTGTCACAAAAAAGATATCTCCTTTTCGAGGGAATCCTCTGGTCATCCAATCTTTATATGCATTTTCACTCATAAACTCTATTGGATCATTAGAGAGAAAACCCATTTTTATATTCTTTGCTGTTATTAACCTAAGCCCTTTTGGTGTCTTTTGAGGTGTTTTTCCACGATAATCAATGAATTTAAAGAGATCATCAAAAATACATTTACTCCATACTTTCGGACATAAATCGTATATTAATTCTTCATTTTTTATAGGTTCCAATTTATTCTTTTTAAGAGAGCCTTTTTTTAATAAGCTTAACTTAACTTCTTTAATTAATTGTATATCTTGATTAGCATCCAACTCCTTCCCTTTTCGCCATTCCTCGGTAATTTTACCAGTTACCGCTTGAGTTAAAACCGCTTGTCTAAAGTTTTTAAGTTGTTGTGGTATGCTGTTTAAACGGATATTAAGTGTGTCTAAATGTCCAAATAGCGTGTCTAACTTGTCAACAATGCGTTGTTGTTCTGCTAGTGGTGGGAGTGGGACTACAAATGATTTTAATTTCTTCTGATTAATTGAAGATTGATTTACAGACCGTTGTGCAACTTCTATAAACTTACCTGAAAATCTATAATGTCTTAAAATATAATTTAGCAAATCACCATTAAATTGAGGTATAGCTCTAAGCAATAGTAAATTTATTCCGTGAATAATAGTTTCATCTAAATTGAATACTGCTGTTTTCCCTAAATGTTTATCACTATTAATGTGACTAAATAATACATCACCTTTTTGTAAAGCGTATTTCTTAATATTATCTTCAGATGCATCTACATATTTTACGCGATCTAAATCAATGGTTTCGTTCCATATTGTTTCAATTCTTGAAATAGGTAATGAACCTTCGAATGGTTCTTCCTCTTGTTTTAAGCTTGAACCATTAGTCATTCTTAAAACGACTGTATCTAAATCTGTTTCAACCCAATTCTTTGGTAATTGTTTCTCCATTTAGTGTAATGCTTTAATTATGGCATTTAACTCTTTGGTAATGCTTGTTAATTCGGTTAATGCTTCTTTAGCAATATCTATAGGTTCGCCAACGTCTTCTGCTTTGGTAATGCTATCGTCTGCTATTAAGCCTAAATCTAAAGAGTCGTTCTTTTTAGTAATGTCTTCCCTTGAAATACATGACCAACGTTCGTCTTTTACTTTGGCTCTATCATCGGCATTGTAGGCCTTTTCAAAATCTGTAAAATAGGTTTCGGTAAATGGTGTACGTTTCCCAAACTTAGGCATGTTGGTACGCATGTCATAAAACCACACCGACTCGGTGTTTTGTTTATCTTTAGTTCCGCGATCAAAAAAAAGTACATTTGTTTTAACTCCTGCTGCGTAAAAAATACCTGTTGGTAATCGTAAAATGGAATGCAGGTTGCATTTTTCCATCAAGTCTTTACGCACGTTTTGTCCGTCGCCATCTTCAAACAATACATTATCGGGTAATACTACGGCTGCTCTTGCGCCTCCTCGCGTATGTAAACTTCTGTAAATACTTTGTAAAAAGTTTAATTGCTTGTTACTGGTTGGGTATACCAAATCTGTTCTGGTTGGTCTGTCCCCTCCTTTTTTGGTCCCGAATGGTGGGTTTGCCAATACGAGATCTATATTTTTTATGCTTTCTCCATAGCTACTTAAAGAATCGCCTAATGCTATATTACCACCCATACCATGTAAAAAGGCATTCATCATTGCTAAACGGTGTGTGTCGCCTACCAACTCGCAACCCGAATACTGCTCGTTTTGCAAGTGGTTGTTTTGGGCTTCACTTAATTTATAAATATCGTTATTATTTAAAATATGGTGGTGTGCCGCAATCATAAACCCATAGGTACCACAGGCTGGATCGTTCAAACGTTCGCCAACTTTAGGATCCATTAAACGCACCATCACATTAATTAATGGTCGTGGTGTAAAGTATTGCCCTGCACCTGATTTTTTCTCACTTGCATTTTTTTCTAGCAAGCCTTCGTACATTTCACCTAAACCTTCGTCCTTGGCTTCAAACCAATCGAGCTCGTCGATGTGTTTTATAATTTTACGCAGGTTTGCAGGTTCGCTAATACTGGTTTGTGCGTTGTTGTATATTTTTTGGATTTTACCTGTGCTTTCTGTACCTAAATGCAATAAGAGTTTACGGTAAAAAGTAGCCAACTCAATACCTTCTTTTTGTTTTAAGTCTTCCCATCTGTAACCTTCTGGTAACTTAGCGTTATAGTCGGTTTCTTCTGCCATTTTTAAGAACAGAATAAAGGTTAACTCGTTTAAGTATTGGTGATAGGTTATACCGTCGTCACGCAATACGTTACATAGGTTCCAGAGTTTGTTTACTATTTCTTGGGTTGATAATGCCATGTTATCTTTTTGTTGTTAAAAGTATGTTTTTCATTTTTTCTGCGTGATCTAATATTTGTTCTTTTCTCCAAACGTTATAATCATTCATCATGTGCCTTTGTTTAAGACTTTCTACTATACGATCATTATCTTTATAATATCCTTTTTTAATTTCTGGTAGCGCATTACTTAATTGTGAATTTTTTCTGTTACTAATCAAGCAAAGGTTTCCAAAGTTATCTAAAACAGACTTATCATCTAGCTTATCTTCTTTATGATTTGGATTCTGTGGATAATAATGTTCTACAGATGTCCTCAATGAAAAATAAAAATTTGAAAATATTTTTTTGCTACTCTCTTCATCTTGTTTCCAAAGTAAATAATCTAAACGATTAAAAATAAAGTTCTCTACTTGCGTTCCTAAGTTTAGTTTCTCTAGGTTTAAAATTTGGTTTGTTTTTTTTGATTTGTTTAAATAAATAATTTCATAATAATCTTTTTCTTGGTAAGATAAAAAACGATCGTATAAATATGCGTCACTTAATTCTTCTAAATAATTAATATATTTTTCTCCTTCAATACTTAAATTATCCATTAACAGAAACTTTAAAGCTGCATTTAACCAATGTTTATAAACCAAAGTTGGTGCAGAAAAATGGAACATAGATAGAACCATTAAACTTTTTCTATTAAATCCATTGACATCAACATCTTCTTGTCCAAAACTATTTAAATAACGTGGTTTATTATCAACCCCTTTTAAATATTTTAAACTCCATTTCTCTTCTTTTAAATTTCTTTTAATAATGTATTTATCATAAAAATGTTTTCCTTTCAAAAGTAAAAATGCAAAATCTTCAACAAATTCTTTATTATCAACAAATGGTTTAAAAGTATCTAATAATCTTTTGTCATCTAACGGAACGTTTTTTAATTTTTCCTCTGATGTGTATTTATCTGATTCATTGACTAAAACCCTTAGGATATGTAATAAAAAATTAGAGAAATTAATAATAGAACTAAAACGTTCTGGAGCTTCTTTTGATTCTTGACTATTATTTGATGTAATCTTATTATTTTCTATAATAGCAAGAATAGATTCACTTTCTTCAGATTGTTTGTTTTTATATGTGAAACATTCTTTTATCTCTTCAAACTTTGATGGTACAAAGTTATTCCAATCATTTCCAAAAACTTTTGATCTAATACTTCTTTTATCTTCTTCATCCTTATTTTTATAGTTGGAAAAACCATATTGAACATATTTTTCCATATGAGCACAAGCTTCCCAAATAGTATCAAATACTTTAGTTGCTTTTTTATCATTTTGAAAAACCTTTAGCATTTGTGCTTTTAAAACTTCGTGCTTTTCTAATTGCTCTCCACGATTATTCATTATTTCAAAATAATGATTCAAGTTTGTATCATGTGGCACAGGAGCACGTAACAATACTACTTTCTCTTTAAGGTATTTTATAAAGTGTTTTAAATGACTTACATTATTATGGTCACTTACTTTCTCTATTTTTTTCAACTCTTTATTTATAGTTATATACGCATCTGTAATTCTTGTGTTTAATTTATTGTTAGACTTATTTATATCAGCATTTGGAGGGTCAAAAATATGTTCTAATGTAAATGTAGAAAGTGGTCTGCTGTCAAAACTTAAATTAATTTTAAAACTTTCTGAACTGATATTAAACTCATTTTTTAAAACCGAAAACAAGATATTTAACGTTGTTAACCTTTGTTGCCCATCAATTGTTTCAAAAACTATTTTTCCGTTTTTCTCTCTTTCATATACAACTAGAGTTCCTATATAATAATTTTCACTTTTAGAATTTTTACTTTTAGAAAAATCATAAATATCTTGTATTAATTGTACTACCTCTGGTTGTTTCCATGCATAATTACGTTGATACCTCGGGATAACATAGTTTTCAGGTTCAATTCGATCTTTAGGAAGAAAAATATTACCAATTGTCAATTCTTTTAATTTATTCCCCATCGTAATAACCTAGTTTTTTAAACAAAATTTGTATTTCTACTGCGTTTTTAAATCGAATATCTGTAATTCTCTCTAAGTCCATTTGGTATACATCTTTTGGTTGTGTAGCTTCTCTAATTATAGCAAAAACACCATTCCATTCTTTAGCTTTATTATCTACAGAAGCTAATCCAATAGATTCTAAATTTAAACGTAAGCTATAAGACCAAATAAAGAGTTTTACAATTACTTTTTCTAAATCTTGATTACCGAACTTATCTGTATAATAAAGCAAAGCACAATCAAACAGAGTTCTTACATATTGGTCTCCAGTTCTCCTTTTATGCTTTATGTTATAAATAGCTAGTTCTTTCAATATAAGATACACTTTATCTGTACTAAAATCTACATTTAAAAAATGAAGCTTTTTTAAGAAATGTTCTTCATCTATAACTCGATTATTATTATTGTCTAAAATAAACTTACCTTTATCACCTTTAACGAATTTTACATCACTCGTGCTTTTAATTAAATCAACTTTTTGTTGATAAAAAGCAATCATTTCAAAAAAACGCTTTCCATTAATAACAACTTGGTCTATTTGAAATGGATAAGTTTTTACATTGTTATCTACCTTTCTATGTATATGTTGATTAAATTCATCTGTAAAAACATTATTTATTTTTAGTGGATATATATATGGATAATTAATCTCATTTTCTAATGACACTCCTTTAAATGTAGATGCATTCTTTTTATTTAAATACCTACCGTTTCTCCGTTTAGACCATCTTCTAACTCTAAATAAATACTCACTGAAAAGTTCACTTAACTCCTCATCATTTCTATTTTCCCAATCTTTTATACATTTTTCTCTTTCTACCTCTGGCAAAAAAAACATTTCCCGCAAATGAAAAGCTTTTAATAAATCATGTGGATCTAAATCTTTACCTCTAGCATTTTGGGAATCAAAAAATTGAAAAGCTTCAGAAATATCAAATAATGTAATACAAACTAGCTCACATTTATTGAAGAAAAAACGTATTTCTTCTTCTGTGAAATTTGCAACTTCTCTTTTAATTTCACTAAAGTTAATTACAATATTGTTTTTTGTTATCTCGCTGTTAAAGGTTTGTGATAAAAGAGTAATTTCTTTATTGTTTAAGAGTTTAGAAACAAAAGGTTCATTTTCACTATTTAATTTTAATGCATGTGCAATAAGAGACATTGTGATTAATCTCTGCTGACCATCGACAATCTTTAAGCATTTTTTTTCATCTACTGATTTGAAATTGTCGTAAAGTACAGCAGTCCCAATCCTGTAAGCAGATTTATCTTTATGTAAAACAATATCTTCCAATAATTGTTTTACATGCTTTGGCTGCCATTTATATGGCCTTTGATATTCAGGAATACTAAGGTTTTCTTTACATAAAAAATCCTTGATTTTTATTATTTCTGATTTTAATAAATTTACTTTCTCTTTAACATTTTCATTAGCTTTTTTAGCAATATCTTGCTCGTTATCAGCTACCTTACATTCTAAAGTATTGGTATTAGGCATATAGGTATTCATTTAACTCTTTAATAATTTCAGCTGTTTCGTTTTTAAACACTTTGTCTAATTTTCTTAAGCCTCCATCTACGCTAAAAGGAGGTTTATTTAAGTCATCTAAAGTAATTATGGATTCTTTTTGAAGCTGTGCTTCTATTTTATCTAACCATTTTAATTGAATTTGGTTCCAATTATTCGAGGTTTTAAGTTTCGTAACAGCATTAGCAATACGTACTTGGTGGCCTACTAAATTTTCACCTAAAGCTGAGGTACGAATGTGTGCGATAATGTCAGCAACAATTTCAGTATTGGTAACTTCTTTATATGCTGTATTTAGATTATTTTTATTAAAACCTTGTGTATCCAGTATTAGGCGTAACTCTTTTAAATCGTTTCGAGTTAAACTACTAGGTTTTGTGCATACTATGTTTAAAGCTGCTATCTCATTTCTATTGTTATTTATAAACTCCGTAAATGACTCTAAATAATCTTTGGGCTTTAAGTTCTTCTCATAGGCACGAGAAACTTCTTCAACTTTATCTTCATGGTTACTATACAAGGTACCATAATTTAAAGATTTCCCTTTTTCCCTGTCTAGAAACTCCCATAAATGACCATAATCTTCTATAGCTTGGTTCACGTTCTCAAGGTCAGTCGCTTTCAGCTTTTTAGCAAAATCTCTTGCTGTAGGTTCTCCAGATAGTATTTGAAATTGCTCTTTCTGTTGCTCGTTAAACCCCGAAACTTTACGTTGTATTTTTGCAATTATCCGATCTAATTTCGCTTCTTTTGAATAGTTATCTTCAATAACAGCCAGTTCTTCAACTAAATTATCAAACGTTTTATTGACTAAAGGTGCAACCGGTTTCATTACCTGTTCTTTTGCCATGATCTCTGAGACACCAACACAATCGTATATTTTAAACACTTCTTTGCCAATGTCGTCACAACGTCTGGTTGCTCGACCAATCATTTGATCGTATAAAATACGTGAGTTCACCCTACGTAAAAAAACTAAATTTGAAATACTAGGTACATCTATACCAGTCGTTAATAAATCAACTGTTACCACAATACTTGGATATTGATCGTTTTTGAATTTACGTAGTAAGTCTTCTCTGTTATATACTTCTCCTGTTATTTTAACTATAGCATCGGCATCTACATCTTCTCCTAGTTCTGAATACTCTTCATACAGCAATTTCACAATAGTATCCGCATGTGCATTAGTTGCTGCAAAAATTAATGCTTTACCTTTATTTTCAGGAAGAATACCATAGGTAGATATGAGTTCGTTTAGTATAACACGATTAAAGTTTTCAGTAATCACTTTTCTATTAAATCCTGTTATTTCGACTTTGATTTCATCCTCTGTAACACCTAAGTCCTTAATTTCATTTTCTTCTGGGTCGTATATTTTTACTTCATCTCCTTTTTCCCAAACAATACCACCTTTAGATAATTTAGTTTGAAAAACAAAAGGAGGTTCAAAATCTATTAAATATCCTTCAATAACGGCTTTACGATAAGAATACGTAAACACAGGATCTCCAAAAATATCTTTAGTATGTAATGCCGGAGTAGCGGTTAACCCAATACGATAGGCATCGAAATAATCGAGTACCATTCTGTATTTACTTTGAAAATCGAGTTGATCGCGAAGTATAATTTCCTCCTCATCCATTTCCTTGTCTAAAGTATACCCCCTATGCGCTTCATCTACAACTATACAATCATAATCTCCAACACTAGGACTATCATCTGAATAGGCAATACGCTGTACCATACCTTGCACTGTTGCAAAGTGAATTTTAGTATCCAGTTCTGATGCTTTATCTTCTAAATCTTGTAAGTCATAAATTTGAGCAAAGGTTTGTAAGCCTTCTATATGCACTTCTTTAAACGCATCTGATGCTTGTTTACCTAACATACGCCTATCTACCAGAAATAAAATACGCTTAAAACGCCCAGAAGCAATTAAACGGTAACACATACCAATCATGGTACGTGTTTTACCTGTACCTGTAGCCATAGCCAACAATGCACGACGATCTTCTAAGTTTGATAAAATCTTTTGTTCTACAGCTTTTATAGCTTCTATTTGATAGGATCTTAGACTTAAACCACTTGGATCTGATAATAAATCATAATCCGTTTTTTGAAGTTTTTCTACACCTTCATTTTCGTCGTAATTTAATTTTTCAATTAAATCTCTTGGTGAAAACCAACTAGGTAAAGGTCTAGCTATATTTTTTTGATCTCTACCATCCCAAAACCATATCCCTGAAGCAGTTTTAAATTGCTCTAAATAAGGCCTTCCGTTAGTAGAAAACATGAATGGCACTTTATAAGTTGAACTATTGGAATGAATAGGAAATGAAATATTATGATCAATAGTTATAAGCTTACTATAGGTTTTAGCTTGACCTAAATCACTCATCACATTTTTAATGTGCTTTTTAGCCTCAACAATACCTATGAGTTCTAAACCATTAAACAGCGCGTAATCTGCCCACTTAGTACCACATTTCCATTCAGCAATTGCTTTATACTTCCCTTTTTCAGGTAGTGTTTTTTTTGTTTTATAATTTATAGTTTGTGTGTCACATTCCCAACCTGCATCACGTAACTGCTGATCTATCCTATCTCTAGTTTCTGCTTCCGACTCTTCTGATTTCCGAGCTTTAGCAATAGACCTTATTGTTCTTTGTTTTTTACTTTCCTCCGAAGCAATTTGTAATGAAGCTGCTTTTTCTTCATACACTTTTACTTTATCTTTAAGTAGTTCTAATTGCTTTTCTAACAACTCAGTTTTCCCATCATCTGTAGTAAACCAAGATTCTTGCGGTGTAACAAAATCATGAGTTACATCTATTTCTTCATATACTTCAACAAACCATTTAGTTAAATGAAATGTTTGCCTAAGCATATAACGAGCTTCTGCTTGAGTACCAGTACCCTCATGTGAAGCTTTATTACCAGACTTACGGATGGTGTGAAAAACAGAAATGATTTCAGTAGGAACATCTGCTTTATTTGCAAGAATGCCTAACCTACTCGCCTGTTTGTTATCATAGGTGTCTTCCAACTGCTCAATGGCAATTAGAAGTTTTGCTAATTTTTCTGTTAAAATTCTTAATTTTGACAACGTAGTACTCGGATCTGAATAACAATTGCGTTCCCCCAATTGTGCTAGATTTGCTAGCTCTATATATTCACTTTCTAAAAAAGAAAAGTTAGTTTCTACTTTCATTTATATTAAAATATATTTCCTACCATCAATAAATTGATAGTGATTTATAAAAATAATGTAGTACATATTCTGGGATGCTAAATTTAAGAAACTCGTTAAAAAAAACACATTATTACAGTCTATATTTTTATTAAATTTCACTTCTTTTCGGAAGCGCTGTAAACTACAAAATCACAAACACATAGAACTAAGGACTTATATTGAAATAAGTAAGGATAATCCTTAGTTTGGTTGTCTGAAAACTCCTAATAAAAACTCACAGCTTATAGCATATTCAAAAGTAATTTGTTAATTACTAGGAATACTACGGGAAACCGTAAGGCAGATTATATATTTCAGAAATACCGCATCTTAGAAATAGTACCCCAATAATACAATGAAAAAAACACCTCTATATTTTTTATAGTATTGTTGCGCGGAGTAATTTCTTAGCGTAAAAAAAGAGTTAAGTCCATATAAAATATACAAGTCAAACAGAGTCTGTCGAAGTGTTTTCATAAACGAAATATTTTTAAAAAAAAGATTAGTACTTTACTAGTCTTCGACAGGCTCAGAATGACACTCAAATCTTCTTAACACAACTATATGTCACACTGAGCTTGTCGAAGTGTTTTCATAAATGAAGCTTCAAAATGCTTTTGATAATCAGTACTTTGTTGGTCTTCGACAGGCTCAGACTGACATTCAAACCTTCTTAATATAACTACTTGTCACACTGAGCCTGTCGAAGTGTTTTCATAAATGAAGCTTCGAAATGCTTTTGATAATCAGTACTTTATTGGTCTTCGACAAGCTCAGACTGACACTCAACCCCACTTAGCCCAACCATATGTCACACTGAGCCTGTCGAAGTGTTTTCATAAATGAAGCTTCGAAATGCTTTTGATAATCAGTGTTTTGTTCGTCTTCGACAGGCTCAGAATGACATTCTGCTATCTCTTAATACTATTCCTGTTGCTAGCTATTTTAAACAGCACGGTTATAAAAACGTTTTGCATTTGGATGGCTTTGTCTCCAGAACTTATCCTTCATCAAAAAAACAGACACAATTAGATGGAAGTTTCAATGTTATTATTGGGGTTAGTGAAATTAAGGAAGTAATCATCTTCATCACAAGAAATAACGAACGTAGAATCAAAAGTGCGATGCGTAGCATGACGCATGAAGATTCGAAAGTGAATGGTACGTAGTAATTTCCTGATTAATGAATTGACTTTTTTGCTAGGTTTATCCTGAGCTCTGTCGAAGGGTTTTGTGTCAAGACAAAATGAACAACACTCAAAAACTCATCACAAGTCATCTCCAAAACAAAAGTAACAATCACTTAGTCCATCCTTACTCCATAGATACTTCATGGATAATCCATAGTAAAGCCATGTATAGTTCATGGTAATGCACCAGAGTTCACCTGTTTCCTTGTAAAAGCTGTTTATACGATAGTTTTTTCAGCAGAGCAGCAATAAATCCATACTTAATATATATTATTGTACCATCAACAAATCAACCAACATACAACTCCAACAACAAGGTTATCATGCAACACCTCAATTATGGGAAGATGACTTAGTGGGGCTTTCTCAAATAAAATTACCAGAAGTTAGTAGTGACTTGCCAGAGATTCATATCAAACAAAAATTACGTTTAGGTCATTTAGTGGAACGTTTTGTAAGTCATGAACTGAAAAGCAATTCCGATATTAAAATTCTTGCTGAGAATGTTCAGGTAAAACAAGATAAAGTCACCATTGGAGAATTAGATTGTTTATTAACTCATAACCACAATCCTATACACTTAGAAATTATATACAAGTTTTATGTATATGATGAGTCCGTAGGAAATTCAGAACTAGAACATTGGATTGGTCCTAACAGAAAGGACAGCCTCATTGAAAAAATCACCAAGTTAAAAACAAAGCAACTTCCGTTACTCTACAAACCTGAAACTGCAGCATTATTAACCAATTTAAAACTTGATGTAAAAACCATACAACAGCAAGTATATTTCAAAGCTCAGTTATTTGTACCATTTAATATGATTGGCTTTCCACTACGCTTGGTAAACAACAACTGTATTCAAGGATATTACCTTCACTATACAGGTATCATACAATTAAAAAAACACCAACTCTACATCCCTTCAAAGTTAGATTGGCTAACCCAAGTTCATAATGATGTTACTTGGTTGGATTATGATGAAGCTATCAAAGTTATTGAGGTCTCAATTATTCAAGAAAGATCCCCGTTATGCTGGATAAAAAATCAAAACGATATCCTACAAAAGGTTTTTGTTGTTTGGTGGTAGTACAACTTCATATGTAATTACTATCTAATTATAACGACTATAAAACGGTGAAAATTATTATTACCAATGTCAGACTGAGCTTGTCGAAGTCCAACAGAGCTTCAACTGTTAAATGTTTCGACAAGCTCAACATGACATCTTGCTCATTTTAACTTCATCAATCTTACAATTATAAAGGGTAATAATTTTTGTCTTTTTGTATAGTAAACTATCATATCTTATGATCTTTTATGTCTTATCAAGGAATAACGAGCGAAAAAACGAAATTGCTAAGCGCAGTTTAAAGTATGATGTTTTTACAGCTATTATGTAAAATAATTCCCTCATGTCAGACTGAGCATGTCGAAGTCCTACAAAGTTCCTAACACCATCAATCTTACAGTTATAATTGATAATAATTATTGTTTTTTGTATAATAAATTATCGTCTAGTACCATCTTTTATGTATTATCAAGGAATAATGAGCGAAAAAACGAAATTGCTATGCGCAGTTTAAAGTATGATGTTTTTACAGCTATTATGTAAAACAATTCCCTCATGTCAGACTGAGTCTGTCGAAGTCCAATAAGATTTCCTATACCAAATGTTTCGATATTTCGGCTAAACTCAGCACAGGCTAAGCGCAACATGACAACTTATTAATTTTATAAACCATTCCAACACCATTTGTTTTAGAGTAATGATCGGTAATAATTATTGTATTTTTGTTTTATAAAGCTATACAACTATGATCACTTGGAAAGATGTAATACACTATGCAGTAAAAGGAAACCCTACTCCAGATAAAAGAGTAGATAAAACTATTGCTGAATGGAAAGCATTACTAACACCTGAACAATTCAGAATCACTAGAAATAAAGGAACAGAAGCCCCTGGAAGTGGTGCTTTATGTAGCAGTCATGAACTAGGTAAATACGCATGTATTTGTTGTAATACCCTCCTATTTGATTCAAGTATCAAGTTTGAATCTGGATCAGGGTGGCCAAGTTTTACAGCTCCTATAAAAGAAAATGCTATTCATTACACCAAAGATGATACTTATGGTATGGTTCGCGTTGAGGTTACTTGTAATACTTGTGATTCACATTTAGGACACGTTTTCCCTGACGGTCCTGAACCTAGTGGTTTGCGCTACTGTGTAAACTCTGAGAGTATTAAAATAGAGAAAAATTAATTATGAATGAGTCAGTATATGAAATAGCAACCTTCGGTGGTGGATGTTTTTGGTGTACAGAAGCAATATTTCAAGAAATAAACGGAATACTAAATGTCAAATCTGGTTTTAGCGGTGGTACAGTTCCTGGAACACCTACATATCGTGAAGTTTGTTCTGGCTTAACTGGTCATGCTGAGGTGATACAAGTGCAATTTGACCCGAATATCATTTCTTATAAAAATATTATTAGTGTATTTATGACTACTCATGATCCTACAACACTGAATCGTCAAGGAGCAGATTGTGGTACAGAGTACCGTTCTATTATTTTATATCATAATAACAAACAGAACGAAATCATTAAGAAAGTTATACAGCAAGTATCGGAATATTATCCTGATACAATCGTAACAGAGATAACTCCTTATAAGGCATTTCATGAAGCAGATTTAGAACATCAAGACTATTACAAAAACAATAAAGGAAATAGATATTGTAGTATCGTTATTGATCCAAAATTAGCGAGATTACGTAAATTACACACCAATAAACTAGAAAACAAACAGTTAATCAAATAAATTAAGTAAACAGAATTAACTAACTACATAACAATTTGTTACATGAAACTAAACACATCAAACACTTTTACAAAAGAGCTCCCTTCTGACCCAATATTAGAAAACTCAAGAAGGCAAGTTTCTGGTGCTTGTTATTCTTATGTGACACCAAAAAAAACAAAGAAACCCCTACTAATTCATACAGCAAATGAAGTTGCTTTGGAGTTAGGTATCACAAAAGAAGACATCAAATCGGATGAATTTGTACATATATTTACTGGAAACAAAATATTAGAAAATACTACTCCTTATGCAATGTGTTATGGTGGACATCAGTTTGGAAACTGGGCAGGACAATTAGGTGACGGTAGAGCTATTAATTTAACTGAAGTAGAGCATGAAAATAAAACATGGGCAGTACAACTAAAAGGTGCTGGTGAAACTCCATATTCCAGAACCGCAGATGGTTTAGCTGTTTTACGCTCTTCAGTACGGGAATACTTGTGCAGTGAAGCAATGTTTCATTTAGGAGTTCCTACAACACGTGCACTATCACTAGCTTTATCTGGCGATGAAGTTTTAAGGGATGTATTGTATGACGGGCATCCTGATTATGAAAAAGGTGCTGTAGTTTGCAGAGTATCCCCTACTTTCTTGCGATTTGGTAGTTATGAGATTCATTCTTCTAGAAAAGACTACAATACACTAAAAACCCTTGTAGATTATACAATTACTCAGCATTATCCTGAAATAACTACACGTAATAAAAAAGGATATTTGCAGTTTTTTAAAGAAGTTACTAATAGCACCTTAGAAATGATTGTACACTGGCAACGCGTTGGTTTTGTGCATGGTGTAATGAATACTGATAATATGTCCATCCTAGGTTTAACTATTGATTATGGACCTTATGGCTGGTTAGAAGGTTATGATTTTGATTGGACTCCTAATACAACAGATAAACAACATAAACGCTATCGTTTTGGAAATCAACCAAATATTGGGTTATGGAACTTACTCCAGTTAGCAAATTCCCTATTTCCATTAACTGAAGACGCAGCTGCTTTAGAAGAGATATTGAATGGGTACAATCAAGATTTTCATCAGAAGTATAAGCAAATGATGAAATCTAAATTGGGCTTAGCCACAACTAATGATTCCGATAAAGAGCTCATTAAAGAATTAGAAAGTAATTTGCACTTGTCAGAAACAGACATGACTATTTTTTATAGAAACTTATCAAACATTACTAAAGATTATGAGGTAACTGACGATATATCATTTTTAGCCCCTGTATTGGATTCTTTTTACAATCCTGAGGAAATTACTGGTACTATCTTAGATCGCTGGAAAAAATGGTTTATAAGCTATACACAAAGATTACAAGAAGAAACTTTTTCTGACCAGGAACGTAAAATAGCTATGGATGCCGTTAATCCGAAATATGTATTACGTAATTATATGTCGCAATTAGCTATTGATGCTGCTGATAAAGCTGATTATTCTTTAATAAACGAACTATATATAATATTAAAAAACCCATATAGTGAGCAACCGGCATATCAAAAATGGTTTGTAAAACGTCCGGAATGGGCTCGTCATAAAGTAGGTTGCTCTATGCTATCGTGTAGTTCATAATGGAAATATGTCGAAAATAACTCAAACTGATTGTATTTGTAAAATATTACTACTCAAATGTTTGTTTTTACAAGATGAAAACCTAGCCTATTCATTAACAATTTCATTAAACAGTTTATGTTTGGAATACTCCTTTTTCGATTACAAAAAACTGATATCAAACTGAGCTTGTCGAAGTCCTCTAAAAACTAATATTTATAGGTTTCGACAAGCTCAATCTGACAATGAATTCCGTTTTTTATAAAAGACTAATGATATGAATATATCTATTTGATCCCAAAAAACCATTACGTTATTTTTTCCATAGTGGTTTATTAGTTGCTTTTTACCATATGAACTAATCAGGTTTAATGTTCTGATTAACTTTAAATAAATTATTTGGATCATGTTTCTTCTTGATTTCTACCAAACGATCATAATTATGCTTATAACTTGCTTTAACCCTATCTTGCCCTTCATCCATCATAAAGTTTGAGTATGCTCCTCCAGATGAATATGGGTGTAAAGCTTCCCAATATGACTTACACCATGCTGTAATTTTATCTGCATTTTCAGGATTTGGATCAACTCCTACAATTACTCCTGCATATTTTGCATCTCTATACGCCCAAGGAGTGTCCTCATTTCCAACTCTACTAGCTGCTCCGCTTATTGGGTATAAATGCATTTGTGACAATGGTGTAGGAATATTTGACCCGAATTTTAAATGCTCAACCCTAAGTTCTTCTCCTAAGTCATTAAAAAAATCTGCTCTCCAATACCATTGTAGTCCTGGTGGCATTAATCCATCAAAGAGTGTTTGTATAGCTGGATATGGCATTTCTCCTACGTGCTCAAATAATGGACTTTTAGCACGCACTGGTTTAAATAACTCCTCAAATGTATTTGAATCACCTGTATAACACCATACAATACCACAAAATTGTTTGTTATGTAAATGTTCTGGAAATGGAGCTCCAGGAATAATCATTGTTGCAATAAAGCCATTTAATTCATCTGGAGCATTATTGATGAACTCATGATACCACTCCATTATTTCTTCTGTTTTTTCTATGGGCCATAATGTAGGTCCTCCAATAACTGTACTAACAGAATGCGCTTGAAACTTGAATGATGTAACAACCCCAAAGTTTCCTCCACCACCACGAATCGCCCAAAACAGATCTTCATTTTGATGTGCACTTACTGTAACAAAACTACCATCAGCTAAAACCATGTCAGCTTCAAGTAAATTATCAATTGTAAGACCATATTTTCTAGAAAGATGACCTACTCCTCCACCAAGAGTTAACCCACCAACACCAGTAGTTGAAATTATTCCAGCCGGAACAGCCAAACCAAAAGCATGTGTAGCATGATCTACTTCTCCCCAAAGATTTCCTCCACCTACTCTTACGGTATTATTTGAAGTATCTACTCTAATAAATTTAATTCCCGATAAATCAATTACTAATCCTTCATTACAGAGTCCTAAACCACCACCATTATGTCCGCCACCTCGTACAGCAACCAATAAACCATTTTCCCTTCCGAAATTCACTGCTGCAATAACATCGGCAACATCTACACACATTACAAACATTCCTGGGCGTTTATCAATCATCCCATTATATACTTTACGAGTATCGTTATAAGCTGTATCTTCAGGAAGTACTATCTTACCTCTTAATTTTTCTTTGAAAAGTTCAATGCTAGCTGGATCAAGTGTCTTAATTGTATTCATGGCTCTATATAAATTTAATTAATTTCAAATAAAATTTAAAGTAGTCAAAGAGAGAAAGTAGAATTATTATATAAAGCAATATATTTCAACAGTTTACACAAAAGGGACATGAATTAAAGTTAGTCAATATTTTTTTGTTTTTAAAATATTTTCCCGTAAATATTTTATCAAAAAGAATAAATTTCAACTCATCCTTGGTAAAATAAAATTATAGCCAAATAAAATAGTCAACACCTTACTCGGGGATTTGGATAAAGATATATCAAAAAAAAAAACAGCATCATTGACTATTTAAATAGTCAATGATGCTGTTAACATGCCTTTATACGATTGAATCTATTAAAAAAAAACTTAAATTATAGGTTTAAGTAATCCCTGTAATTTATAGATTACAAGTGTTTTATTGAAATATTTAAAATAACAATACATACTTAATTACTATTATCGTTTCTTTTTCTTAGGTTTTATTTTTTCTAAATCAGCTGCTGGTTTTTGTTGAGAAACAATATAACTAGCCAATAGCTTTTCAATTAATTCATCTTTAGTTAGGTGATGAAATACTGTTTTAATTTTATCTTTTAATGCAGGCGAAACCTCTCGATTTGGTTTCATTTTAAATATCTTCTTAGCCCATAATACTGTATTGTTTTCTTCAATACTTAATGCATCTGGCTTTTTTAGTTCATTAAATTGAAGTCCTAAAGCTTCTTCAAAATCTGGAATATGATCTAATTCATCCTCCTGAATAACCGATAATGATAATCCTTTAGCTCCTGCCCTTGCAGTTCTACCACTACGGTGTACATAGGTTTCAAAAGTGTCTGGCAAATGATAATTTACTACATATGACACTTCTTTAACATCAATACCTCTAGCTGCTAAATCCGTTGCTACTAACGTATTGATATGCCCTTCTCTAAATTGTTCCATTATTCTATCACGGATACCTTGTGATAAACTACCATGTAACGCTCCAGACGAAAAACGATTAATAGCTAAGTTTTTAGCCAACTTATTTACTGCGGCTTTTGTTTTACAGAAGATAATACCTCTTTGCCCTTCTTTTGAAGCTAAAAAGTGCATTAATACTTCTAGTTTCTCAATTGGTTCAACAACAACAAAATTATGATCAATCCCTTTGTTACCAACAGTTTTCATATCAGCACTTACTTGTGTAACGTGTTTTGACATGTAATTTTGAATCAACTGTTTTATAGTTCCTGGTAAGGTAGCAGAAAACAATAATGTTCGTCGTTGTTTTGGTAATGCTTCCACTATTTTGTCTAACCCATCTTTTAATGAGGTAACCATTTCATCAGCTTCATCTAATACTAAATAATCAGCAGAACCAATTTTAATTTCCCCACGCTGAATTAAATCAATTAAACGTCCAGGAGTTGCAACAACAATATGTGTTGCTTCTTTTAGCCGTTCTATTTGTGGTTTTATAGGTGTTCCCCCGCAAATTGAAGCTATGGACACTTCTGGAAGGTTTGTTTTATATTCTTCTAAATTAGAAGCTATTTGTTGCCCTAATTCCCTAGTAGGAACTAATATAACTGCTTGAATATTCGTTTTAGCTACATCAATCAATTGTAATAAAGGCAAACCGAACGCTGCAGTTTTACCTGTTCCCGTTTTTGCCAATCCTACAAAATCATCTTTTTGAGTTAATAAAACCGGTATTGTTTTTTCCTGAATTTCTGTTGGTTCAGATATCTTTAAATCCGTTAAACTTTTTATTATAGCTGAAGAAATTCCTAAATCAGAAAATGTTGTAGACATAAATTATTGTAGTTACTATGGTATTATTTATACTATAAAAAAATCCTATTTAATAAAAAATAGGATTTTGAATTAGTTCTGTATGTGTAGAACTTATATTTTTTTAACTCTAACGGCATTCATTCCTTTCATCCCTTTTTCAAGTTCGTAAGAAACTTTGTCGTTTTCTTTAATTTCATCAATTAATCCACTAACGTGAACGAAATATTTTTCTTGATTTTTAGAATCGATAATAAATCCGAAACCTTTTGAATCATCAAAGAAAGAAACCTTTCCTTCGTTTCCAAAACCAGCATCATCATCTTCTCCAGCAACTTTTTTAGGAATATAGATATCAATACTTTCTAAATCAATCTCTTCTTTCTTTTTAGTTGGATCCGGTGGAGTATCAGTTAACTGTCCAAATTCATCAACATAAACTAACATATCTTCAAGACTCGTAGGCTTTACTGCATTTGCTTTACGTTCAGCTTTTTTCTTTTCTTTAATTTCACGCTTCTTTAAACGCTTTTTTTCTTTTTCAATCTTGTTAAATGTCTGTTGCGATTTTGCCATTATTTACTCTTAATTTTGTTTTTTGTATTATATAATTATGAATTGAAAACACTTTATTACGAGTGCTTTATCACTTCAATATACTGCAAATATAGGGTTTTCATTCTAAATTTGTTAAAATCTGTTAAACAAATTATAAATTATTCAAGCAAGTGAGGCTATTTTATTAAAATATTACGCTGTTAATATCAATAATTTGAAAGTTACAAAACAAGTATTCGTATTAAAAGAATCCTCATAACATACAAAAAATAATCTTTTATTTTCCTACATTATATATTTACATACTTGCATTTAGTTTGCTATTTTTGATTAAATAGTGAGTAAAGTTGTTTATTTTGTAACAACTCAAGAACCTATAAGAATTACACTTCTATATTAAAGTATTAGTAGTAAATTCAACAATTATAATACAGAACACTAGGTTAGGTACTAATTTAATATGTGTTGATACTTATCGTTTTTTTTTATTTCTCTTTTCAATATCCCCCTTACTAAAGCGGTATGAAAAAGCTAGATGAATTGCTCTAGAACTTGGCTTAGAATTATAAAACCGCTCATATCCATCACCAAATTCTCTTCTTCGATATTCTCTTGTATTAAAAACATCTGTAACTCTAAGACTAAGGTTTCCATCATTACTAAATAGTGCATACCTCAACCCAAAATCCAAATTTTGTAACTCACTTTCTCTTAAATAAAGACTAACATTTGGGGCCTCATACCTCCAAGAAATATTCATTTTTAACTTTTTATAAATACTAAAATCATTTTTAAAAGTAAACTGGTAGCTTCGTGAAAAATTATTTAAAAAATCTACACTTGAAATATTAAGCTTTTCATAATCCCAATTAAAGTTAAACTTATTCTCTAACCATTTTAGAGGTTTATAAGTAAGTGCAAGTTCTAAACCATAAGCTTCACTCCCTTTATAATTATCATACGAAAATATTTGTACCCCTGTTGTTGTTATTCTTTGGTTTCTATAAATACTATTTTCTTTTTTACGATAAGATATGTTAGGTAAAAATGAAAACTTCTTTTTCTTAAATTGATATGATAAGTCTATGTTATTTGAAAATTCCGATGCTAAATTTGGGTTTCCTTCGAAAAATGAAAACTCATTAGATTGTTGTGCTATTGGATTAATTTGATGTATTCTTGGCCTAGAAGTTCTTCTGTTAAAACCAAGTCCGAAAGTATGCTCATTATTTCCCGAATATTTGAAATGAATAGAAGGAAAAAGATTCGTGAAATTGTTATTTACATCAATATTCTCTGTAACAAATTGAGTAGTTCTATTAAATAGTTCTAAACGTAAGCCCGTTTGTATTTCAATCTTGTTTAGATTAAAATGAGTTAAAACATAAAAAGCATGCGTAGTATATTGATAATTATAAGTATCCTCAGAGCTTGTGGCATCCATCAATTGTCGACGGTTATCCAATTTACGAGCATGTAAAAGATAGCCTGTTTCCAACTTTACAATTTTACTTAGTTCATTAACATTATCCAAAGCTACATCCGTAGTTTGTATTTTGGTTTTAGTAATGTTATCTATTGCATTTATATTCGGAAAGAAAAGACTTGTTAATGTATTTTTGTTTTTTGAAATTTGTACATCTATTTCAAAGAAGTCACCTTCTTTTTCAAAATTATGCCTGTAATTTCCATTAGCTTTAAATGTACGGTGTATGTGTTTATTAAATAAATTTTGCTGTACAGTTTCATTAATATTTGTAATATAGCCTTCTATATCTGAGCTATGTATATTATCAGAATATTGCGCAGCCCAAGAGATTTCATTATTCTTATTGAGGAACCAATCTAAACCGGTATTAATACGATAAATATCCCCTTTATAATCACTTACGCTATTTTCTAAATAAGGAAAATTTCCGAATCGCTGTCTTTTATATTTTCTATTAGATTTATTTTTTCTATAACTAATTCCCAACTTATAACTCACTTTTTTCTTACCATAGCCTAAAGATGTACTTCCAGAAAAAGCACCTAAGCTATTTACAGCTAAATTATTCGATAGTGTGATTCCTACTTTTACTTTTTTATTAGTAATAATATTAAGAATTCCTGTTAACCCATCACTTCTATACTTTGCAGAAGGCGAGGTAATAATTTCTATAGTTTGTATTTCGCTTGCAGAAATTTGTGTTAATAGCTCTGCATTCCCTAATGGTGATGGTTTTCCATTAACAAGTATTTGTACATTTTGATTCCCACGTAGTGTAATACCTCCATTCTCATCAGCATTTACTTCTGATAACTGGCTTAAAACCGTTGCTGCACTTCCTCCGCTAGAAAGAATATCCTTACCTACATTAATTATTTTCTTATCTATTAACTGTTGTACCGAAGTTTTTTCGGCAATTATTGTTACTTCATCGAGTTCTAATTCTTCAGTAAGAAGTCTAATTTTCTTAGTTACATCCTCTTTCAACTCAATGCTATCCTCATACGTTTTATAACCTATAAAATCAACTTGGAGTCTATAATATCCTTTATCAGAACTTAATTCATAAAACCCCTTTTCATTACTTGTTACACCTGTAATAAAAGTATTCTCTGAATTTCTTAAAATTATAGTTGCATATGGAATTGGCTCACTTGTTTTATTATCAAAAATAAATCCTTCAAGCCTTACTTGCGCGAAAATTGGACTTATCAGTAATAAATAAACAATACTTATGAATAAAAGTTTTTTTAGATTTTGCATTATGACAGTTTTTATAATCTATGAACAAAGATTTAAAAAACATCAAAGAGAGCTGGATTTAACTGGGTTGAAATAAGGTCTAGACCCTAGGTTGATTTTATACATCCACTATTTAGCTTATAGTATGAAAACAGAATTAGATAAATATGAGTAATCTATTTCAATGTGAAAATGATGAAGGTTTATTGCGTATCAAAAGAATTCAAGTTCGAATATTAAGCAACACTTATATTGAAACAAAATAAGGTTATTCATATTTAACTGTCATGATTAATTTATACTATAGAAAAACTGTAAGATAGCCCTCAGAAATTTAAGGAACTCTTTTTATTTACTGCCTACCCAATTATCATTTGCTTTATCAATTAATTCTTTTGGTTTTTTTGCTAACCATTTTTTATGCGTATTGATAAATTTTGTTTTATAAAAAAGATATAATTTCCCATCTCTTACTTCATAAGTATTAGGATCAATAGTAACTTTTTTGTTTTTTAACGCTATTGCATATGCACACCATCCTCCATATTCAGGCAAATATTTCTTTGGTGAATCCTTAAATAGTTTTAAGGTTCTTTCAGAAATGAACTTAAAAGTTACATTGTCATATTCAAAAACGTATTTATCATCCCCTATTGTTGGTTTATCTTCAAAGTAAGTAACAACATCATATCCTCCTGCTATATATCCATCTTGAATATTATAACTAGTTTTCTGACTATAAGAAGTCATTACTACAAATAACAATATGTATAAGCTAATTTCTTTCATTATGAGAATTTATTTCCTATTACTGGAATGTCTTTTTTATAGTTCCATAAAATAATACCACTTACCAAGAATACAAATACTGCCGTATAAAATAATACTCCTGAATCACCATTAATTTCAATTCCTAATTGAGTTAAATGCATCATAATGGCTCCTCCAAGAATTCCCATTGTTAAACCAGCTCCAGCCCAAACAGTTTTTGGTACTAAAAGTAAAATCCCGGCTATAAGTTCTAATACTCCTATCCCAATTCTGCCAACGGGTTCTAAACCTACTCTAGAAAATATATACACACTATCAGGATGTGCAGAAAATTTAAACCGTAATGTTTGAATTAAAATAATGGCAATTAATATTCTAAGGCCTAATAAAATATTCTTTTTCATAATAGCGTATATAAGTTTATAAATGAGTTATTAATAAATGAGTTTTAAAAATTGTATTACACCAGCTAGGAGTAACAAACCACCAATGATGCTATTTATTGTTGCAGTAATTCCTTTAATTTTCATTTTTAGTAAATTACTACATTTTCCATATCCGTATAAAGTTACTGATTTACCTATAAATGCTCCTAAAAAGAATAAAAACAGTAATGAGATTGCAGTTTCTAAATGTAATGGAATCATTTTTGTGCTTAAAAATGAAATAACTAATAACCAATAAATCAATACCGTTGGATTAAACAATCCTAATAAAAAACCTATTGCTTCTTTTGGAAATTGAAAACTCTTTTTAGTAACAATACACTCTCCTTGTTCGTCTTTAATACAATTCTTCTTACCAAAAATTAAAATACACCCTAATACTAATAATACCATTACTATTAGGTATTCTAGCCAACTATTTTCTGAAATAAAATTTTGTATTGTTTTAAAATAACATATTGCAAAAATAATTAAGAATAACTCTCCAATAGCAGCAGGAAACACAATCTTTAATGCACTAGATATATTTTCCTTTATAGTAGTATTAATAACCGCTACATTAACTGTCCCTAACGGTAGTGCTCCTATAATAGCAACTAATAATCCTGTAAAAAAGTAAAGAATAAAATTCATAGCTCATTGGTTGAAACTAAATTTGATTCCTTACAAAAGAGATTTTATTTTTTATTTCAAAATAGAAGTTACGCAGTCTTGTAAAGTAGGTAATACATCAGTCACAAACCATTTATTTTTAGCTTGCCAGATATTATTTCTTGGTGATGGATGTGGTAAAACAAAGTATTTAGGTAAATAATCTCCAAAATTAAAAACAGTCTCCGTTAGTGTTCTTCTAGCTCTCTTATTTAAATAATAATCTTGCGCATATTTCCCTATTAATAACACCAATGCATCATCATTAATTTTATCTAATAATTGTTGATGCCATAATGGAGCACATTCTTTACGAGGCGGTAAATCACCTGTTTTTCCTCTCCCTGGGTAACAAAATCCCATAGGAATAATAGCTACTTTATTTGCATCATAAAAATCTTCAGAACTAATTCCCAACCATTCTCTTAGATTCTTCCCGCTTTTATCATCCCAAGGAATTCCTGATTTATGTACTACACTTCCTGGAGCTTGACCAATAATAATAATTTTACTTGTTGAGCTAGCAGCTACTACTGGTCGAGGTCCAAATTCTAAAAATGAAGCACATTCAGTACATTTTCTTATATCAGTTAATAATTGTTTCATATGAATTTAAAAATAGCTAAAATCACCTACTAATACAAGTAGATGATTTTTTAATTACTAATTTATTTAAAAGTTTTAGTTATGCGTCTTACCTAGTTTTTTCCAATTTGTATTCGCTACTGAAACTAACTTTCCATGGTTTTTTTCTGCTAACCACAATTGTTGCGCATCTAATTCAAGATTATATAAATACAAGAAGTACTTTCCTCCTTTTACAATAAATTTATTTGGGTTTGGCCTGAATTTAGCACCTGCATAAATACCAAAGGCACAAAATCCACCATACTCAGGTGTGTACTTACTTGGATTAGTATCAAATGTTTTTTTCTGATTTGAAGAAGTAAAATAATACACTACTTTTTGATGTGTTGACTTATACTGCTTCACTCCTTTTTGCGCTATTCCTAAATCTAAATAAGAAACTGGACTATATCCTTGAAGTGCAATGTTACTATTGTCAATATTATTTGCTTTATTATCCTGCGCTATAGTTACAATTGAAATTAAAAATGCTACTACTAAGATTGTTGTTTTTATGCTATTTTTCATGTCGTTTATTTTGTTTGTTAATACTATTATTTATTGTGCGTTGAAATATGATTCCTTAATTACTTTTCCTTCATTATTCCAAACTCTTCTAATAATTTCATGCCAGTAAATTTTACTGTCATCTTTCATGTTAAAGTCAAATGTGAACTCCGATGCAGAAACGTTTCCATCAACAATAGTATGGTGAAGTGTAATGGCATTTACTTCTGAAATAGCAGCTGCAAAGTCCTCCATTTTTTCTACCATTTGTACTTTATTGGTAGTACATAAATTATTATAATCTGACGTGATTGCATCATCTGCAAAAAACTGCTTAACAGCATCTACAATGGCTCCTTGAGCAACGATACTATCCATTTCTGTAGCAAGTGTTTTAATATTCATTGGTTTATATATTAGTTAAATTATTAATGTTTGTAATTACACTACAAAGGTCAGAATGAAACCAATAAAAACACTTGCGAAAAAAACGCTAGTTATTGTACATTTTTAAATTACTTGGAGGTTTTGTAATTTGTTGGTGTTACACCTGTTTGGTGTTTAAAGAAATTTGAAAAGTAGCTTACTTCTTCAAAGCCTAGTTGATATGCTACGTTTTGAATACTATTGTTTTCTATCAATAGTGATTTAGATGTGTTAATTAGTTCATGCCTGATTAACTTCCCTAATGAAGTATGCATTTGTCCTTTAACTTTTTTAGATAAACCTTTTACTGATAAATGCATTTGTTGCGCATAAAACTCTAATTGATGTTCTTCTTTATGATGTAATTGAATTAACCCAATAATATCTTGTACAAAAAGATTTCTATTTTCAAAATCGATAGCTTCTCTGAATTTCTTAGGAGTTTGCCCTATATGATTTGTAAATACTCTATTGAAGTATGCTGCATCCTTGTAGCCCAACTTATGAGCTACTTCCTTTATACTTTTATCAGTAAAGGCAATTTCCTTTTTACTTTCTAGGAGTTTTTTATTTATCATTAACGCATTTACTGATAAACCAATTTTATTTTTAATTAATACTTGGGCATTATAACCGTTTTCATTAATCAATTGAACTAAATCTCTACTTGATAAATTATTAGAATACTCAGCATCAATAATTTCTTTTGCATCGAAAATTAATTGGTATTCTTCCTTATTGGCTTGAAAAGGGTTTTGCCAATACCATTGCTTTGTAGAGACATCAATAATACTATGATTTTCAGTATTGTACACTGTTTTTGAAAGGTACTTTTGACAATCAATACATTCCTTAAAATTAATATATCCTAAAGAAATTAGATGCTTAAAAAGTATGCGTACATCCTTAGATTGAAACACTATTTCATTAGGGAATTCTATTAAACGTACTACAAAATTATCTGATAAAAACTTAATATATTGCCCTTTAGAAAGATAAATAGCCTTGTCTTGCCAATCAGTATAATTTTTGAAGTCTACCTCAATACTTCCTGTTCCTGACAGAATATGTACTAGTGTGTATTTATTAATAAAATAAACTTTATTAACTTCTGCTTCAAGCTTTGTAATCATCTTAATTAGATCGTTTTAATAATAGTCGAAAATGATATTAAAACTTGACAGCATAATATTTATATTTCTACTATTACAATGTTGTAAAATTCTTTATTTTGCGTACTCTTAACTATTATACCCATTCCATATTAAATGAAAGTCTGTATTGCAGAAAAACCAAGTGTTGCCAGAGAGATTGCTACTGTATTAGGAGCAAATACAAAACGTAATGGATACTTTGAAGGAAATGGATACTTAGTTACCTATACATTCGGGCACCTCTGCACACTTTTTGAACCTAGTGACTACAAGCCGTATTGGAAAAGCTGGGACTTAAACAACCTACCTATGCTACCTACTAAGTTTAAAACCAAAGTAGTTGCAAATGAAGGAATTCAAAAACAGTTTAATATTGTTAAGAGTTTATTTGATAAGGCTAGTGTTATCATAAATTGTGGCGATGCTGGACAAGAGGGAGAATTGATACAACGTTGGGTTATTGATCAAGCTGGATACACAGGACCAATACAACGTTTATGGATATCATCCTTAACAACAGAAGCTATTAAAGAAGGGTTTAAAAACTTAAAACCTTCAGAGGATTATGATAATCTATATTATGCTGGGTTTTCTAGATCAATTGGTGATTGGCTATTAGGGATGAATGCAACCCGATTATATACTGTAAAGCACGGTGGTTATAAGCAAGTATTATCCGTAGGGAGAGTGCAAACTCCTACCTTAGCAATGGTTGTTGATCGTTTTAAAGAGATAGAAGACTTCAAACCTCAAGCGTATTGGGAGTTACAAACATTGTACAGGGATACTATATTTAATTGTGAAGAAGGACGTTTTTTAGAAAAATCAGAAGGAGAATTATTTGCAAACAAAGTACAGAAAAGTGATTTTGAAATAGTTTCCATCACTAAAAAAGGAGGGAAAGAATACGCTCCTAAGCTATTTGATTTAACTGGTTTACAAGTGTATTGCAATACTAAATTCGGTTTTTCTGCTGATGAAACCTTAAAGATAGTTCAGAAATTATACGAGCAAAAAGTAGTTACTTATCCTAGGGTTGATACTACTTTTTTACCAAATGATGTGTATCCCAAAATAGCAGGTATATTAGGAAACTTAACTAATTACAATAATTTAACACAACCATTACTTGGAAAAAAAATAAAAAAATCATCTAAAGTATTTAATGATAAAAAAGTAACCGATCACCACGCTATTATTCCTACTGGTGTACAAAACAATTTACAATACAATCAGCAACAAGTATATGATATCATCACAAAGCGCTTTATTGCCATTTTTTATGACGATTGTAAAGTAGCCAATACAAACGTTATTGGTAAAGCTGATTCTGTATCTTTTAAAACCACTGGAAAGGAAATATTAGAAAAAGGATGGCGAGTCGTATTCGAGCGCCCAGATGCTATAATTAAAAAAGAAGCTGGTATACTTCCTACTTTTACCCAAGGAGAAAAAGGTGCACACTCCCCTTCTTTCTTAGAAAAAGAAACAAAACCTCCAAAGCAATTTACGGAAGCTACTTTATTAAGAGCTATGGAAACTGCGGGGAAACAAGTAGATGATGATGAAGTTCGTGAATTAATGAAGGAAAATGGTATTGGACGCCCTTCTACTCGTGCCAATATTATAGAAACCTTATTTAGGCGAAAATATATTGAACGTAATAAAAAACAAGTACTCCCTACTTCTACAGGAATTCAATTAATTGATACTATCCAGAACACTTTATTGAAATCAGCTGAAATGACTGGTTTATGGGAAAAGCAATTAAAAGAAATTGAAAAAGGAAATTATAATGCTGCTGCCTTTATCAATAACATGAAAAAAATGGTAGATCAGTTGGTCTATGAGGTACGATCAGAAAGTACCAGAGCGAACATTTCTTCAGCAACAATAATTACTTCTAAAGACACCAAGAAAAAAACAGCTAAAAATAGTACTACTGATATATCAAAAATTGATTGCCCAAAATGCAAACAAGGGAAAATTTTAAAAGGATCTTCGGCCTTTGGTTGTAGCGCCTATAAAAAAGGTTGTGTTTTTAAAGCTCCATTTACGTTCTTAGGCAAGAAAATATCCGAAAAACAATTAGTAAGGTTACTTACTAAAGGAGCTACAGTAAATTTAAAAGGTTTCAAAAAAGAACAAGGTACAGCTGAAGGTATTATCAAATTTAATGAGTATTTTGAATATCAATTAGAAGAAAAAAAGAAAGTAACTACACCAGATGTTTTAACTTGTCCCAAATGTAAAATAGGGGCTATTTTAAAAGGTAAAACAGCATATGGTTGCAGTAACTATACAAGCGGATGTGATTTTAAATACCTATTTGAAACCATTAAGCAACAAGCTGGAGAAAAACCGCTAACCAAAGAATTAGTGTATAAAATTTTGAATGGAAACAAGTAATACTACCACACATAAGCATTATGCTATTTGCAAACCTTATGGTTTTATAAGCCAGTTTATAAGTAATGAGCAGAAAAAGAAAAAGAATCATAAATTCTTAGGTGAATTGGCAGATTTCCCTGATGGAACAATGGCTATTGGCAGACTTGATAGAGATTCAGAAGGCTTACTACTACTTACTACTGATGGTAAAAAAAGTTATTTTATATTAAGTAGTAAAGTTGAGAAAGAATATCATGTACAAGTAGATGGTATTGTTACCAATGAAGCTATTGAAAAATTAAAACAAGGAGTTGTAATTACTGTTGATGGAGCGGATTATACTACTAAACCTTGTAAAGTAACTGCCATAGTAAAAGACACATCACTATTACCTTTACGCTCAAAAAAAATACGTGATGAACGTCATGGACCTACCAGTTGGGTTTCTATTACGTTACGAGAAGGAAAATTCAGGCAAGTTCGTAAAATGACTGCTGCTGTTAACTTCCCTACCTTACGATTAATACGTGCAAGAATTGGAAAGATCCACTTGAATACAATGCTAGCTGGAGAAGTATTAGAATTAGATGAAAATTTTGAAGTATAATACCTTTTTCCCTTAATAATAAAGTATTTTTATCATACCAAACCGTCTTTCAATGCAAGTATCAGAATATCAAGCTCAATTACTTCCTACTTTAAAAAAATATTTTGGATATGATAGTTTTCGTTCAGAACAGCAAGAAATAATTGAATCACTACTTTCAAAAAATGATAATCTGGTTATTATGCCTACTGGTGGAGGAAAATCTATTTGTTTTCAATTACCAGCTGTACTATTTAAAGGGGTAACATTAGTAGTCTCACCATTGATAGCATTGATGAAAGATCAAGTAGATGGATTAAATGCTAACGGAATACCTGCAAATTATTTTAATAGTAGTCAAGATAGTAATGAACACCAGCAAATTTTTGAAGACATACATAATTCAAAAATTAAATTATTGTATGTAGCTCCAGAAAGCTTATCACAATTAGAGCATATTGTTAATGAGCAATATATTAGTTGCATAGCCATTGATGAAGCACATTGTATTTCATCATGGGGTCATGATTTCAGACCTTCATACCAGCAATTAGGATTTTTAAAAGCTAAGCTTCCTAATACACCAATTATAGCATTAACAGCTACAGCTGACAAAGCGACTCGTGAAGATATTGTTAACCAATTGCGTATTCCAAATGCAAGTCAATCTATTTCTTCTTTTGATAGAAAAAATATTGAACTTGAAGTTAGGCCTGCAAATGATCGCGTTTCTCAGATTATAAAATTTATTCGTAGTAAACCTAATGAAGCCGGTATTGTATATTGTTTAAGTAGAAAATCTACCGAACAATTAGCAGAAAAATTACTTTTGAATGGGATAAAGGCTTCTACATACCATGCTGGATTGACTTTTGAAAAACGTAACAAATCACAAGAGGATTTTATTTTTGATAAAACTCAAGTAGTTTGTGCTACTGTTGCTTTTGGAATGGGAATAGATAAATCCAATGTTCGTTGGGTGATACATTATAATATGCCTAAAAATATAGAAGGCTATTATCAGGAAATTGGACGTTCAGGAAGAGATGGTTTACAAGCTAATGCCTTGTTGTTTCATAGTTATGCCGATGTAATTCAATTGCGTAAATTTGCTGAAGGGGCAAGTAATTTTGAAGTTCAAGTAGCTAAGCTAGATAGAATGAAACAGTTTTCTGAAGCAACAACATGTAGAAGGAAAATTTTGCTAAGCTATTTTGGAGAATTACTTTCCGAAAATTGTGGTAATTGTGACGTGTGTAAAAATCCCCCTGAGTTTTTTAATGGAACTATTATTGCACAAAAAGCACTTTCAACAATAACAAGGTTAAAAGAATCAGAAGCTACAGGTACTGTTATTGATGTATTGCGAGGAGCTAGAAATGCAACTATCGTAGATAAAAAATATGATACTATTAAAACACATGGTATTGGAAATGACATTTCTTGGAAAGACTGGCAACAATATATAATTCAATTGATTAATCAAGGGTATTGTGAGATCGCTTTTCATAAAAATAACGCATTACAGCTCACTGAATTTTCAAAAAAAGTATTGTTTGATAACGAATTGGTAAATTTAACAAAGCCAGCTATTGTTGCTGAAAAGGCAACTAAAAAGAGAACAGTCAAAAAAGCTACTTCAAATACGCTGTTTGAGCGTTTACGAAAACTACGTCATTCTATTGCTTTGGAAGAAGATATACCTGCATACTTAGTGTTTAATGATGCTACCCTAAAAGATATTGAACGAGAGCGTCCGATGTCAGATGAAGAATTTTTAGAAATCAGTGGTGTTGGCCAACGCAAATTAGAAGTATATGGTACAGCCTTTATAAATGAAGTAATTGCCTTTACCAAAGAAAAGAAAATAACTAAAAATAAAAGTGACACACATAAAGTTACATATGAGTTATATCAAGAGGGTTTAAGTATTGATGAAATTGCAGAAAAAAGGAAATTAACTACTACAACTATTTTTTCGCATATTGCAAAATTATTTACTGACGGAAAGGATATTAATATTGATGAATTAGTTAGTGAAAGTGAAGTGGATTCTGTTAGACAAGCTAAAGAAGAGTTAGATAGCCCAAATGCACTAAGGCCTTATTTTGAACATTTTAATGAGCAATTAGATTATTTTAAAATTCGTTTAGCTTTGAGTGTAATTAATAAGGAACAATAGTATTTACATAATTATAAATCGGTATACAAATACGTGTTTTCTAAATTTTCAAAAGCTGTTCTATCCCATTTTTTTAGTACATATACGTAATAATTGTATGGTTTATGCTGAAAGAATTTCGTTTCCTTTTTATACCATTTCCCATTTTTATCCTGAACTAAATTTCCTAATTCTTTTTCATTTAAATCCGTAATATTTACTTCTACTCTTGGGTATTTAAAGTTAGAAATTTCTTTTTTAGTACCTGTTGGATAATAATTGATATCAGTTACATAATCAGGCATTTCAACTTTCCCTAATTTTATAGAAACTAATTTATTTATTAAAGAATTACTCCCTTTTACATATTTCGTTAATAAGCTTTCAAAGGATCTTATAAATGCATCTTTACCTAATTGACCAAAACTGAACTGAGATTCGCCTAATAGCCACCCAGCAACTTTCTTTTTAGTAACCAATTTACCTTCTTCATAATTAAAAGGCAAATACGGAACAGGATCTTTAGTATTAGTAATAAAATAACTGGTTTTCTTTTTACTAAACTTGGTATTGTACTCTTCTGAAAACTCTAAATTTCCACACATTGGTTGTGCATAGGCATATGTTTTATATTTATTTTTTATGGATAATTTTCCTTTGGGTAAATTCTCTAAATAAGCTCTTGTCATTGTAGCTAAAGCACCACCTTGACTATGACCAGTTATAATGATATCATATATTCCTTTTTTATTTAAAACTTTAACTTGCTCTTCAATTTTACTTGATAATATTACAATAGTCAAAGCATAACCAGCATGAACTGCTGATTTTTCATTTTCTGAAAATGCATATTTATAATAAGAATCGTTAACTTTTATAGTTCCATTAGCAGGAATCATTGCTGAATAACAATTTTCAATCCAACTAAATATATTAGCAGTTGATCCTCGGTAATTTATTACTCCTACTTCTTTGTTTTCATATACCTCAAACTTATTATCCATACTTAAAATGTCTGAAGTGTGAATTAAATTAAATTCTGAAGGAACAATAGCACTATTACTTCCATACTGTTCAATGAAATTATAACTATTACACATGGCAACAGTAAACTTTGCCTCTTTTATATTGAAACCTGCTTTTAGTTGTCCGTAAGTTAACACCAATATTAATGACGCTATTATAGTTAGGTAAGTTTTCATTTTATTATAACTTATTTAAGTTCTTAATTATTGTATTAATAATAAACACATTAATAACATTACAAAAACGATTCCAAAAATTCCAATAGCCCAACTTCTTAGTCCCCCCCCTAATAACTTGATTTTACAAGCACGAAAAACACACTCTATATCAGTGCATTACATTTTCAATTGTTAAAAAATGTTAAAATAGTACTTTGTTTTACATAGTACTGTAACAAAATTGTTTTTTGGGCGTCTATTAGGTATATAACAATTAAAATTAATCATTATGGCAACTACAACAAATAATCAAATCACTCACAAATTAAGTACTACAAAAGCAAATATCTGGAATTCAAAAAGACGTTACAGATAAACTAAATAATAATCAATCATTATGGCAACTACAACGAATAATCAAATTACTCACAAATTAAGTACTACAAAAGCAAATATTTGGAATTCAAAAAGACGTTACAGATAAACTAAATAATCATCAATCAAATTAAATCAATCATTATGGCAACTACAACGAATAATCAAATCACTCACAAATTAAGTACTACAAAAGCAAATATCTGGAATTCAAAAAGACGTTACAGATAACTAAATAATCATCAATCAAAAAAATAAATCATTATGGCAACTACAACGAATAATCAAATTACTCACAAATTAAGTACTACAAAAGCAAATATCTGGAACTCAAAAAGACGTTACAGATAACTAAATAATCATCAATCAAAAAAATCATTATGGCAACTACAACAAATAATCAAATTACTCACAAATTAAGTACTACAAAAGCAAATATCTGGAACTCTAAAAGACGTTACAGATAAACTAATCAATAAATTCCTAAACTATGAAAACAATTCAAAAACTTCAAAAGCGTATGAGCAGAATTGCAAAAAAGCAATTAAAAATTAAATTCTACCCAGAAATATTTTACAATTATGAAAATCAACTTTATACAGGAGCTATTACCAGAATTAGATAAATTATATTTTTCTAAATACACTAAAAAGCGCTTAATTTTTAATTAAAAACTTAGCGCTTTTTATCAGCCTTACAGTCTACTTTACTTTTTAATTTTTATTAATTCTTTTTCTATTCCTGGTTGAACTAATTCACCATCTGCATCAATCTCAATTATATTATTAAAGTCAAGGTCTTTTAACTTACTTATAATTTAACCTTATCCCCTACTACAAACCAATTCACATTATTAGGTTTAACTACTTTTTTACTCACACTATTTAATTCAAGAAGTGTTAAGTCACGCACGTATTTATCATACTCTTGATAATAATTATCTGGTAATTTATATTTTACTAAATTATATAACGAATTACTAACAGCATCGTTTGTTTCCCATTGCCCTGGTAATTTTAATACTTGATTTGTTTTAACCTTATCTAATTCTTCCGAAGTTACAGGTCGAGTTATAATAAACTCTTTAATTTCCTTTCTCAATTCTGTAACCGACTCTGCTGTTTTATCCGTTTGTACTGATACATACATATAAACGGCCTTTCTTCCTGGCTATTTAAAACTAATCCACGTGCTCCATATGACAATGTTTATCTTCTCTCAAATTCATATTTATCCTTGAGGTAAAACTTCCTCCAAGTATTGTTACCATACTTTCTAAAATAACTTAGGAAACCAAACCTCCCCATACTTTTCAGTTAAGTGTCCAGCTAAAATTATTGATTGTTCAGATTCTGGTCGATCAATAAGATACAGTGTATTTTTAGTTTTTACTTTAGGCTTTTAAATTCAACTATCGGTACATTTCTTTTTTCCATTTCTTCAACGATTTTCCTAATTTATCTTTAAGTTCATCCATTGTTACATCACCAATAACAAGAATTGTAGCATTATTTGGTTTCATCCATGTATCATTTTCAGTAAAAATTTGGGAGAACACTAAACTTACGAATAAAACAAATTGTATCCGATTCATAATCAAACCATTACACATTGAGACCTTATTGAAATAAATCATGTATCACAAGGTTTATTTTTTATAATATATTATTGTATCTAAAACAAAAAAAGAGACTAAACTCTATACAGCATTGAATTTAGTCTCTTTTTTTATTAATTACAAAATATTATTTTATCGCAGGCTTCTCTCCTTTTTTTGGCATTGGCCCTCTTAAATGAATAACCAATCCATTTAAAAAATTACGTAAAATCTGATCACCACATTCCATGTACTTATCATGTTCTTCATTTCTAAAGAACGCTCCTAATTCACTTTTTGAAACTTTAAAATCTACTAAAGCACAAATGGCTACAATATCAGTATCACGTAACTTATGTGCTACTCTTAATTTTTTAAAAATGTCGTTATTAGTCAATCCCATATTCTTAATATTTGAGTGTTAAAAACACTATTCCTTTTTTAAGCTAATGTTGCTTCTTTAAACTTGATTCCTAATTCTTTTTGAATTTCAAACACACGCTCTAATTCAACCGGTAATATAAAAGCTACTGAAACCCCTTTTCTACCTGCTCTTGCAGTTCTACCACTTCTATGTGTGTAATATTCTAACTGTTGTGGCAACTGGTGGTGTAATACAAAAGCTAAATTATTAACGTCAATTCCACGTGCAGAAACATCTGTAGAAATTAACACCTGAATAACTTCCTTCTTAAAAGCACGCATTACTTTATCACGTTCTTTTTGCTGCATATCACCTTCTAATGCACCAACCGAAAACCCTTCTTCAGTTAATTCCTTAGCTAACGCTTGAGTACCTAACTTTGTTTTACAAAAAATTATCCCTCTTCCGGCGTCTTTTGTTCCCAAATACGCTATAATATCTGACGTTTTTTCCTTTATGGTTGTTTTAATATACTGATGAGAAATATTGGCGTTTACCAAAGAATTTTCGTTTACTGCAACTCTTACAGCATCATCAGACATATACATTTTTATAATACGTTTAATTCCTTCAGGCATAGTAGCCGAAAATAACCATGTGCTTTTAGTTGCTCCTGTATGTGTAAGAATGGTATCCAACTCCTGTTTAAAACCCATACTCAACATTTCATCAGCTTCATCTAAAACAACTGTTTTAACCTGACTTAAATTAACTGTTCCTCTATTGATTAAATCAATTAATCTACCAGGAGTTGCTACTATTACATGAGTAGTTCTTTCTAAGTTCTTTAATTGTTTATCAATTTTTTCTCCACCAAAAACAGCTTCTAAAAATATTTTATCATCAGCGTATTTTGTAAACTTAAATAGCTGTTTTTTAATTTGCTGTACTAACTCACGAGTTGGCGACAAAATTAACGCTTGTACTTTATCATTATTAGTATCAATATGTTGTAATACAGGAATACCAAAAGCAGCTGTCTTACCAGTTCCTGTCTGTGCTAAACCAATAAAATCAGTTTTTGATTTTAATAATGTAGGTATTCCTTTTTCTTGAATTTCCGTAGGAGTTGTGATCTTTAATTCTTTCAAAGATTTTACAATCTCTTTTCGTACTCCTAAATGTGTAAATGTTGACATATTTTTGCTTCTATTGACGGCAAATATACGCTTAATTAACAAAATAATCTGCTAAATCCCTGCTATGACGATTATAATAGCTAAAAGGTTTTGTTTTCGTATTAATCGAAGTATTTTTGTACCATAGCTTTACTTTTTATGAGAAAAATAACACACTTATTATTTGATATTCTTATTACTAAAGGGATTGACACTACCACTGCTACATACATTAATATGTTTGTATTACTTATTATAGTATTGCTACTTGTATTCCTTATTGATTTTATTACTCGTAAAGTATTAATAGCTGCTTTTAGCCGTTTTGCTACAAAATCAAAGACGAGTTTTGACGATATATTAATCACTAATAAGACGCCTAGAAATATTGCGCATATTATCCCTTTTTTATTGGCTTTTGAGCTTGCTCCAATAATATTTACCGATTTCCCCGTTTTTGAAAGCATAGTACATAAAGGCTTACAGGTTTTTGGTGTAATACTTACCCTTTGGATCGCTAGAAGCCTTTTGAATACTTTAAAAGACTTTTTTAAAACCTTACCAAGGTTAAAAGACAAGCCAATAGATAGTTATATTCAGGTATTTATGATTTTTGCATGGTTTATTGGCTTACTTTCTGTTTTAGCTATTGTAACTGATCGTTCCTTTATTCAATTTATTACTACTATTGGTGCTGCTTCAGCAATTATCATTTTAATATTCCGTGATACTATCCTAGGTTTTGTTGCTAGTATACAAGTTTCTATAAATGATATGGTACGCATTGGTGATTGGATAACCTTTGAAAAATATGGTGCTGATGGTGATGTCGTAGAAATTAACTTATCAACCGTCAAGGTTCAAAATTTTGACAAAACAATTACCACAATTCCTACTTATGCGTTAATATCTGATTCTTTTAAGAACTGGCGCGGAATGACTAGTTCTGATGGTAGACGAATTAAACGAGCTTTAAATATTAAGCTTAATAGTGTGAAATATTTATCTCCAACCGATTTAGAAAAATATTCTAAAATTGATATCATTTCAACTTATATTGAAAGTAGAAGCAAAAAAATTGATACTTATAATACTGATAAAAAAATAGATAAATCACTTCTGCTAAACGGAAGAAACTTAACCAATATTGGTTTGTTCCGTAAATATGCCGAAACCTATTTACAAAATCATTCTGCAATTAATAAGGATATGATGATTATGGCAAGGCAGTTAGCTCCTACTAGTCAAGGAATCCCTATAGAAATATATGCATTTAGCACCGATAAAAGGTGGGAGAACTACGAATATATTATGGCTGATATTTTTGACCACCTAATTGCTGCAATACCATATTTTGAATTAGAATTGTTTGAATTGCCAAATAACGGAAGTTTTCAACCTTAACGGAAGTTATTTTGTAATAAATACAAACTCAACTCTTCTATTTTCTGATTTGATATTACTTTTTGGATGAGTAGCTCCTACCCCTTTTGTTATAATTCTTGATGCATCAATGTTATTTGTTATTAAATAATTACCAACTGATTTTGCTCGTTTAATTGATAAAGATTCATTGTAATCAATAGAACCTACATCATCAGTATGGCCAATAATTTCGATTTTTAAACCCTCATTCTTAAGCAATTGGCTTACAATATCATCAAGTAATTTAAATGATTCTTCATTTTTTATTATATCTGAAGCTAGCTCAAACTTAATATCAAAATCTATTGAAAGTTGTTCGTCAATTTCTTTTAACTTATCCGCTAAAGTTCTCTTCTTTCCAATACTTCTCAATGAATTTGCCTCTAAGAATATTGCTGAATCATATAATTGATCACCAACATCACTAATTCCTAATTTAAAATGATACTTTATATCAGGGATAACAGTAACCTTTGCATTTAATAATTTCGTTAATCCGTCATACTGAAAAGTAAACGGTAATTCTAATTTCTTAATATCGTTCCGATAGGTATTCATGGTTTCCTCATTCCATGGGATATTTGGTATATAATATTCGCTATTGGTTATGTGGTTTATATAATCTACCGTAATAGGAATATTTTTATCACCATTTAAAATGGCAATATTTTCTGAAGTTTTTGTAATGGTATTTGTTACTAAAAATATAAAGGTATCATTCACATTTTTATTTATATACTCTGGGTATTCCTCCGAAGCAAAAAAGAAGTTAAATTGAATTTCATCCGTTTCAGAAATTAAATCAAATTCAAACAAAGCAGTGTCATAGCATCCTTTGTTACCAGAAATCCTATTTATATCAGGATCACTCATAAAATTTACTTTCGTGCTTTTTTGAGTATCTGTGTTAGGTCCAATGGCATTTTTCACATAACCATTACTCATAATTATTCCTTCAGGTATAATGTCATTATAATCCAATTTACACTTGAATTCTCCAAAAGAGTTAGGGCTACCTTTAATAGATATGTTACTAACTATAATATTCTCTGTATCTCCAAGTAACACAGCCATCAACTCTTCCGCTGAGATCGCTTCCTTAATTTTAAGTTGACTTTGGGAAAATTGAGTAAAAAGAAATAGGCTAATACATAAGTATTTACTTTTAAATTGTATCATAAACTAATTCCCCTTTTTAGGTTCGTATACTCTTACAATACTTGATGGATATTTTTCTATAAGATTGGCTGGCCTGATTGGACGTTTTTCAAAACCACCTCCACAGTTAGGACAAATACAATTAAATACATTGGCAACACAATCAGTACAAAAAGTACATTCAAAAGTGCATATTAAAGCTTCTATTGACTCATTTGGCAAATCTTTATTACAGTGTTCGCAATTTGGTCTTATTTCTAACATTAAATTATTGTTCCTTTAAAATAATCATTGTTGCTTTACCTGAGGAATATAAATTCCATTTTTGAGATGTAATTGTATTCCCTTCATGATCCAACACCATAAAATGGCCAGTATTTGGTGATGCTGTACCTTCATTGATCGCAATTACATCTATACGGTTTAAACCATCAACTAAATCAATGTTAATCCCTCTGAAATAGCCACTTAAACGTAAATTATTTTCAACGATAACATCATTTACAATTATTCTTACATAGTCACCATCTACACTTCCAAAATCTCTACATTGCAATCCTAAATAACTACTTTTAGTTTTAAAGTCGCCTAAATATTGATCATACTTAGCTGATGCTTTCATTTTACTTTCATCCCAACGCTTCTGCAATTCTTCACCAGCATCTAATAAATCAGATTTTTGATCCATATAAAATGGTTTCGGCTCAGTTAACGGATTGTTTAAGTCTACCGTTGGTAATTTTGGTTTATTAAATATATTATTTGGCTTTGGTGGAGTGATTTCTTTTTTATCTGCTGGAATAGCGATACCATTTTTTGTACTTGAGTCCAAGCCCACTTGCGCATATAATGAAGTAGAAAACAAAAAATAAAAAATAAAAAGTACTTTCATAGTTGAATTTATTCAGGTTATAAAACTAACTTAAAACAATCAAATACAATGCCATTTAACACTAAATTAAAATATTGAATTATCAACTGTTTCATTCTCTTTAAAAAGGGAATGGCTATCATCCAAATGAATTATTTTTTTTAATCCAAATTTAGTCTCTTTCCTCCTCCAATAGCTACTATTTGGATTATAGACCTGATATTCAGTAGCAATTAATTTAGATAATTTTTGTGATATCAATGTTCTGTAAGTTCTAGTACTTGAATTAATATAATAATCGAATTTTCTATACCCCAAAAACTCTTCAAATTCTTTATGGAATTTCAAATCCCACCAACCATACAACCATAGACCAAACTTTGTTTGCTCTTTTATATTTCTACGGAACAAGTAATGTAATGAATTCTGAAACGGTACAGGAATATACAATGTAACTTCATAAGCCAATGATGCATCTGAAGTGATTTCATCCATCAACTTAGGAAAATTCGTTTTAAAAATTTCAAAATTACCTATTAAGGGTTTTAAACTTTTAAATCCATCGTCATAATCAAATTCATTATGATGCGGTGATTCCAGAACAAACAATACCTTTTTATAGTTTAAGTCTTCTTTTCTCTTAAAATGCACCTTTCCTTTATATATGCAAAAAGTCCAATTCTTAACTAAATGTTCCTGCCGGAAGAACTTACTTTTAATAACAATAAAGTCGTTTTCTACAATAAAAAATCGTTCATCAATTTTAGTTTCATCTATATAATTTACTTCTTGTTCAGTAATACTAGTAATGCGTTGTCCTTTTCTGTTATACAAAGGAATATTTTTTATTGTTTGCATTTGAGCTAATTTGTAAAATATTTAATAATGCGAATTTAATAAAAACTATTACTCTCATAAAAATAATAGCTTTTTCTATCAATTACTTACCAACACAAATGTATTTCACCTATAAACATGTATTTCAAATAGTTACAAACTATTTTCTAAACTAACTATTGTTAATTATTTACCACAAAATACCTTTAAATCACAACAAAATTGGTTTCTGAATCTATTAAGATCCTATTTTTGACTCATTAAAAACACCTAGTAGCCTAATATGCTACATTTTACCCAAAAACATATTACTATGAAATATATATTATTCTCATTATTTTTTATTCATTTTAGCTATGCACAAATTACCTCAGTAAATTATACTGCATTAAATGAAAATATATCAAATCCTGAAAGAGGTATTTACCACCATACAGAAACACAATCATCTAATTATTCAAGTTTATCAGTTAGTCAGCTTGAAAACTGGAGAGAGAATGATAAGATAACTTTAATATTAAGGTTATTTTATTTGAAAGATTTTATCAACTCTCCTATTCCTCAGTCGTATTTAAATAATATGCAATCTGATTTTGATAAAATTAGACAAGCAGGGATAAAATGCATTGTTCGTTTTGCATATTCTAATAATACAAACGGTGCATATGACGCAAGTAAGGCTCAAATGTTAGCACATATTAGTCAAGTAACTCCATACTTAAAGAATAACTCCGATGTAATATCGGTGATGCAAGCTGGATTTATAGGTGTTTGGGGAGAATGGTATTATACGGATCATTTCGGAATGCAACCTAATACCAACGATTATAACAATCGAAAAGAAATTGTAGAAGCTTTATTAGATGCAGTACCATCAGACAGAATGATTCAACTACGTACCCCAAAATTTAAACGTACAATGTACACCACAAATGCTCTTACAGATAGTGATTCGTTTGACGAAACTAATATTTCAAGAATTGGGCACCATAATGATTGTTTTCTTGCGTCACCCGATGATCTAGGAACTTATGAAAATCAGAATATTGAATACCCATATTTATCACAAGAAACAAATTATACTCCAATGGGAGGAGAAACATGCGAACAAAACTTACCTCGTTCTGGTTGTAGTACTGCTGTTAATGAAATGGAACAATTTCATTGGTCCTATTTAAATGCTGATTACCATCCTAATGTAATGAATGATTTTACCAATGGTGGATGTTTGGAGACTATTACAAATCGTTTAGGATACAGATTAGAGTTAAAGTCAGGGAGTTTTCCTGAAACAGTAAGTAATAACTTAAATATTGATATACAACTATATAATAAAGGTTTTGCTTCTTTATACAATCCAAGAACTGCATATATTGTGTTAAGGAATAGTAGTACCAATGATGAATATCGTATTGCTTTAACTATTGACCCTAGAACTTGGTTAGCTAATAATTCTGAAATAAATTTGAACGAAACTTTATCACTTCCTGATACAATTATTGATGGAGATTATAAGTTGTTTTTACACCTTCCAGATTCTGAAGAAATATTAAGTACAAGACCTGAATATGCAGTAAGATTTGCTAATGAAAATACATGGGAAAGTAATACAGGTTATAATGATTTAAAAACAACTATAACTGTTAGTAATGATGTTTTAGCAATAAATGATCATGAAATTAAAGACTTTAAAATTTACCCAATCCCTGCAAATGATAGTGTTATTTTAAAATTAAATGACATTAATGAATATAATGTTTCATTATATAATACTATCGGTCAGAAAGTAAATACTACATCAGTTGTAGAAAGTAATAATACATTACGTTTACATACCAATAATTTAGATAATGGCGTCTATATTTTAATGATTGAAAATGATACTGCTAAAACCTCCAAAAAGATAATAGTAAATCATTAATAAACCATTTGTTGATAAAAAGAGATTTCATTTAAATGAAGCCTCTTTTTATTTAAAATTATATTTCAATCCAAAATTAAATCTATTTGAATAATACTTAGATTGTATATAGTATTCAAATGAAGCTTGAAATAAGTAATATTTTAAAAACCTAATTGATGTTTGCCCTGTAAATCTTGAAAAATTATCAGAATAATCATCACTAAAATGTGCAGCCTCTGTTGAGAATACAATTTTTGTTTGATCAATAACTCCATATTTAAACCCCATTCCACCTCCACCATATAATCTATTATTTAATACCCAATATGGATATCCATCTGGCCTATTTTTAGATCCTGCTGAATATTCACTTTCTAAATATGGATAAACTTTTATTACTGGTTTTTTTATAATATTATATAATACTTTACCAGATAATGATACGCTTAAAACATTATCAGTGTAATAATTACTCTCAAAATTACCTATTCCAGAAAATGCTTTCATAAAATGTTTTTCACAATAAGCCCCTAATTTATTTCTATATATGCTCTTACTGTGTGCTATCCCATTTTTAACAGGATATATATTATACGTAACTGATGAATAGCTATTTGATTTTGATTTACTTGCTCCTACACCAAATTGAAAGTACATTTTATTTGTATTATCCTTTTCTATTCTAGCTTTTGACCAGTATTGTAATTGATCATAAGAAAATGGATTATTTATTTGATATTGTAAACCAAACAAATCCCTATCAATATTATCAAGATCAATAACACTAATATCTAGTGCATAAATATTACTGTTTGACAATGATATTCCATGAGAAAATTTTTTATTGTCTTTGATTGTATAAGTTAAAATTTTCTCAAAAGAAGTGTTGTTAGATCTATCACTTGCAATTACTCCTTCAAGAGCTATTGAATTTGATTTTTTTAGTCTATTTTGTATTATTAAACTGTCCTTTATTTCTGTTTTAAATAATTCAGATTGTGTTGCTATTAATTCATTTTGTAAATCATTATTCATGTATTTCACATCTTGATTTAGCATTTTTTTTAATTCTTTTTTTCCTTCATATCCTTCTGATATAGAATTGGAAACTACCCATGATTTTTTAAAATCACCATTATTATGATAAATATATGCCATTGCCGATTTTGCTTTGTTATCATTAGGGTTTGATAATATATATGATTTATATACTGTGGTAATTCTATTATAATCTCCCAGAATATTTAACCAATCTAACTTAATAGCAAATGCAATATCGTCAGAGAAATTAGCCCACTCATATGCCTTTTCAATATCTCCTTTTTCATAATAAAACCAGGCTACCTCACTTGCTATTTCGTTGTATTTGTTTGATGGAGTTATTGTATCCAATATATTATATACATCTGTTTTATCACTCCACAAAATATGTTTCACATAGTTATTAATATTCGTTGAGTTATTTGACAGTTCAGTTATACGCTTTAAATAGTTCCCAATACGTCTAGAATTATTTTTAACATTATAATTTTCAACATATTTTTTTAATAAATTAATGTTATCCGGATCTAACTTTATTTGTTCTAACAACCATTTTTCTTTTACTCTTTCTGTTGGGTACCAAGAAATTTTTGCTAATTCATCTGCATACATTGCAGTAGTTAATTTTGGTTTTGAAGCATAAAAAGTATCTAAATTTTTCCAAACTTCTGTATTATTATCTTTCCAATTATTCAACCTTGCATAACGGTTCCAATAAGTAGTATCAATTACTTTATTGGAAAACATTTTCTCTTTTAAAAATTTCAATTCTTTATTAAACTCTTCTTCTTCATTATATTCTTCTTCTACAATTAAAATGTCATTTTTATTACTTTTTAACTCCTTTAAATATTCAGTATATTTAGTAAAAACTTGGTTACTTACATATGCATTTTCATTACTTAATAGAGGGTTTATATTTGGTAGAGTAAGGGTAGGAAGTTTTGTTGCTGCGTTAATTAAATAACCTTTTAATAAAGGGGTTTTACTATAAGTAATATTAGCACTCTTTAAATATGTTTCCATCTCTCTTAAATTACTATTACTTGTATATGTAAACCAATAATGCATTTGCAAATTATTTGCACCTATCTTTTTTACAGAATATAACTCTTTCAATTCTTGATGATTATAGCTAGAAGAACGCCATATGTTTGCAATTTCAGCGCCATCAGAAGCTTTTAAAAATCTACTCTTGGGGAATGTATTTTTATGAGATGCTAATAATTTTCTAAACCTTGGATATAGTCCTGGTCTACCATCCCTAGAGGTATACCAACCTAGCCCTAAAGCATTTCTATAGGCATAGTTTCCTGCTGTTTTTTTATTACTTTCATCCTTAATTTGAAATACATCATCAGGATGAACAAAATGTGTCCAAATTCCCGTAAATAAATATAGGGACTCCTTTGTAAATTGTTTTTGATTGTCTAATAAATATTCAAAAGTTACTCTTGGGTAATCAAATAATTTAGGGTTATAAGGGTCAATATCAAACTCCCTACCTTCTCCTTCATTAACAGCCCCAAAATAACTACTACTCATATATTTAATGCTTGGCATGGCATTTTTGAGTTTAACTAGCCCTATACTATCAATCATATTTGAAGGAGGAATATAAGTAACTGGTAATATACCATAATCGTCTACATTCCATTTTTTAGTTACCGTTTTTAAAGCAGTAACAACGTGATCCATGTTTTTCCAATCAGATTTTTGTAATGATACATGGTTATACCCATGTAACCCCAATTCGTGATTATTTTTTAATGTACTGTATGTAAACCAATTACTTAAAGAGATATTTGTTGCTCCTTTTTTATTTCTTTCCCATTCAGTAAATATAAAAGGCGGAGTAACGTTTGTACTATAGTCAAAGGTGATTCCTGTTGTATAATTTATATCAAATTCTTTTGAAAGCTTCAACATGTCAGGCCACCATACTTTATCTACAAATTCTGACATTGATATACCCATTTCGGAAGCTATAGGTTCTTTAATTATATTATAAACTGGAGATGGAAAATCATCTAAATATATTGTACTTACATTTGCAATTGGATACGGAACCCCTTCTAAACCTGATAGTAATATTGAAAATACCAAACCCCTCATATTTTTATCAATCATCATATTAGAGTTTAGAAAAGTAACTTTCCCTTGACCGATATAATTTTCCAGTATAACTGGATATTTAGTATTATTAGCTGCTACAATTAATGGCGTTACTCTTTTATTAAAGTTTGTATGATGCAACCCTTGATGATTAAAATTTATGTTATTACTTTTTCCTTTATGATTTGGAAGCATTGATGATATAAATTTAAATCCTGAAGCATTATAATCTATTTCATATGTTGCAGCTAGTTGTAAACCGTACAAATAGTTTAACCGTTCATCCTTTACAATTGAGGATAAAAATAGTGTGCCTCCTCTTGATACAAAATTTAATAATTCTTTAATAGCATTATCATTTAACACTTTAGCATTATTAATACAAACAACACGAGTACTTTTTCCTATTTTAAAACTTGGTTTATTCCATTGTTTGCTGTTTGATTTTCTAAAAGGAATTTTAGCATAGTCACACACTTTTTTAATATGGTTACTATAACTTATTCCATTTTTATCATTATTATCAATAATATATTCGACTAACGGAGGGGCATTTAAAAAGTACTTTGATGCCGGTATTATTTCTTTTTTATTTGTATTAATAATGTATTCTTGAGGTTTCTCTATCTGTTTTTTTTTAAAGAAATTACCATTATTCAACTCATTTTCCGCACAACCAAACAATAACAATGTTAGTAATAATAGTGTTAGTCCTTTTATATTTTTCACTTCTTTTCTCATATTACTAAACTTATTTTAAAGGTTTCATAAAGTTTGATTTTGGAAATAGTTATCTATAAATAAGAAACATTATTTATATTCAAATTATTTCAATATGAGTATGTATTCTTGGGTGATTTTTTAAATATTCAATTTTAGATAATAATATAATTGTGGCAAAAACTATTGTGAGTTAAATATTAAGTCTACAATTTTACTTGATTTTGGCTCATTAACAATTTCATACACTTTTATAGATTCTGATTCATAAAAAATAGTCACTTCTCTTTCTTTTTGTTTTAATATATCTATTAAAACTTTAATATTTTTTGTCCTATCAATGTTATCTTTCATATTTGTTTTAAGTCCTTTTTTATACATAAAAACAAGTACTGATCGTGGCAATGAATATTCCGGATGTTTTTTTAATGTTTCATTATCATTTTTATATTTCTGGTATACTGAATCTCTTTTAATATAATCAGAATTAAAATTGTCATAACTAATAAAAAAATGTTTTTGTACACTAAATAATTGTGCCTGGTCATTATTGACTACTGCATATGTGTACGGTAAATAATCGTTATTTATATTGTTATATACTTCTAATATTTCTTTCGAATTGTTTTTCGCTTTTGAAATGGCAAATAGCACTTTATGCTGTGAAGCGTAACAAATACTAGATAACATTAGTAACAATACGCTAGGAAATAAATATTTTGTGTGTTGTGATTGGAATTTAAAAAAACTTTTAATAAATTTTGAATATACTAATAAGTTTACACCTATAATCAAAGGTGTAATTACAGCCATAGCTCTATAAAATAAGTCAACATCAATTAAAACTAGATTTAATCGATATAAAATCATCAGAGCGATATAATAAATCAAAAAAAGTAAACTCATTCTGTTTACTATACCATTATAATAATACATTTTTACAATACTGGAAATACTAATTATAGATGCTATTAATAGTAAATTAATTAGCGAATCATAAGGTATTATTAAATGAGGTAAGTACGTAAAAGAGCTTATTTCTATTAAATTGACCTTTAAAAAACGAATTAAGTCAAAAGATTGATCGAGTATATTATATATAAAACATATAATAAAAATAGCGAGTAAATAAGCCACTATGGTTAATAACCGATGCTTTATATGAGTTAATATTGGCTGTACTACTACAATAAAAGGAGGCAAAATAATTAGTAATACAAATATATCAATCACCCCTATTGCAATACAAGCTATTAATAGTTTAAAAAAATATTTTAAGTCCCAGTTACACATTTTTTCTGGCTTTGCAATATATACCATTAACGGAATTGCTAGTGTTAATGCCAAAAATAATGATTGTTGCTGTGTAATATAATTGATATTTATAGGTATTATTCCAATAAACAAAGCAAAAATTAATGCTGTTATCATTGGTATGATATACCCCACATTCCCGATTCTTTTTATTGCCCAAATCAATACTATACACAAACATATTGGCTGTAATACACCAAAACTCTCTAATGATACTTCAGGACTTATATTAACCAATTTACTATAGAAATTAATTAACATGTACTCCCCTTCAACAACAGCTAAATTATCAAAGCTATTATGGAAATTATAACTAATTACTTTTCCTAAGTCTTCTACCCAAAGTGGAGATAAAACATATTCATCATATTTAAACAAATATACTCTGAAAAGAAATGTAACAACACTTATTAATATCAAAACACCAAATGCTGTCAATACTTTATTTTTTTGCTTTTGTTTACTTTTTATTGAAAACCAAAAAGAAAGAGATTCATTTAATTCAATGTGTTTTATTATAAATAATAAAGAACGATTTACTTTCTTAACTAACTCTGTATACACATGTTTAATACTTTTAAATCGGTAGGCATCAAATAATATATACACTGCTAGAAAAAATATTACATTAAATAAATTATAACAATTAAAAACTATTAATCCAAAAATGATTAATATCATTATGCTACCATAATTAAACCATTTAGATACTATAAAATCTATCAGGTCTAATTTCTTATTATATTTCACTCCTATTTTACTACAGTAAAACAGGAATAGCCACAATAATGATAACCGAAATATGCCTGTAGTTATTGATGTTACTGTTAGTTCCATTACTTATTAATTTGAATAATTAGTTAATGTTTGCAGTTCTATTTTTCCTATGAAATAATTCCAATTCGTTTTTTTTAATCTAGATTCTATTTTTTTAAATAATTTATCATCATCAGCATATTCAATTAAAATAATTGGAAGTTGATATTTTTTATTTACCTCTTTTATTTTTTTTATATATGTATTAAATTCTTGAGTACTTCTATAATTATACGTTTTATCAACAATATTATAATTACTTGCAACTGACTCAAATGCTACTGCATCAATAAAATTATAGGTTAATGGCACTAATTCTAGCCCAGCATTTTGCATAAAGAAACATGATGAAAATTTATTTTTTAATTCTTTAATAAATAATATTAAATCATTTTTTTGATAGGCTTGCTTCCCAAAACTCCCATAATTATCAATATTATCTAAAAATAACCCGTCAAATCCTTTGTCTAATTTACTTTCAATTACTCTTTTAAGGACATTTCTAACTGTTTTTGATTTTAAATTTATGTAGTAACTATTCCATACCTTATTTTCACCATAGGTATATTCTTTTAGTTCTGAATAATACTCCATAAATTCATTTACTTCTCCTAAACTGATATAACAAATTACAATTTCATTCTTTTTTTTAATTTCTGTAATATCACTACTTGTATAATGTTCTGACTCTAATATCACATATTTATACCCTGTAATCAATTCAATATTAAGTCTTCCATAGCATACTAAAACGTTGTTTTTTGACTCAGCATAAAGTGACGTGGTAAATATGATTGAAAACATAATATATATATATTTAATAGGCAGCATAGTAGTAATAGTCTAGGTTTTTATAAAAACTCACGCAATCTTTTAATGTAATAGCTAAAAAGGTTATTGCTCCAAAAAGCATTCCTACAACACTCAATTCATAAGCAACTAACCTACTCATAATTACCCCAATAAATAAATTAATCAAAATAGAAATTACTAAAGCTTTAATAGGTTTTTTTGGTTGATTTAGAGTGAACATATATAAGGTATTTAACATTGCCCAAGCTAAAAACAAATAGCCAATACTTCCAACAACACAAACCCTAATACTTAAATTATTTAACGACTCTTTAAATTGTGCTTCATATCCCCAAGTACCTGTAAGAATATAATAGACTAAACTAAATATGAAAACTGAAGTCATTAATAATAAACCTACATGTTGCCAATATAATTTCAATAAACGTTTTCCGAATTTTTTAGGTGAACTATAGGAGGTGTTTTTTTGCCCTATGTCTAAAAATTTTGAAAAAGAAGCTACACTATACTCTAACACTCCTGCTAATAACAAGAATATCAATATTGCTATATCCATTCCTATTTCATAATTTTTCTCATAATAAATCACATATGGAGACACTCTATTTAGATTTGATGACCAAGCTAAAATTCTATCAGTAAAAATGAATAAGTATAATAATATTCCATAAAAAAAATAAGCATAATTATAATGGATAATTTTCAATACCCTCATAGATTTATTTAAAACATAATTTTTATTAATTTTATTTTTAAAGTAGTTGTATAGATACAATTTTGATAAAATTATTGAAACACTAATACCAATCCAATGCGTTGCATATACATTTATAGTTGTCATTTCTTTTAAAAATAATGCAAGTAGTGTTCCTATGCATATGACTACAGATACAACCCATCGTTGCTTTATTGTATGCATTGGTGCTAATATTAATAACAGAACTCCAATTAATAATGCATAAACAAACACTATTACTAAAAAAATATATGGATATAAATGAATGAATGAATTTATTAGGAAAATTGCAGTAAAAAGTAATATTATAGTTACAACTCCAATCTTCAATAAATAATTAATGGTTAAGTTCATCATAGAAAAATTTTTATAATTCCAATAGAAAGAAACTTGCCTCCCAATAACTTGAACAAACCCTCCTGTGATAATCATGCCTATGATAACTCCAAGTACTACGGCAGTTGATTGTAGTTGATTAAATCCAACATAGGTCCATAATGAATAACCAAATAAAATAATTGTAATTAATTGAACTAATACTGGAAGAAAATGTAGTAATCCTAAAGGATAATATTTAACAAAAAGTTTTGCTTTAACTCTTAAATATCCAGATACTGGTATTGTTCTTTCTGGCTTTTTAAAAGTCTTTAAATTTACATCAGTAGATATATCTGATTCTCTTAACTTATCAAAGATTTCTATTGCGAGATCTGATAAATTTTTATTACCAAAATCTGTATAAACATCTTTATTCCGTACTCCCATTGATTCTATAGTTGCCATAACAACACTACAGTTAACAGGATATCCTATTTTAGTTCTTACAGAATTTAAAAGTGTTTCTTTATTTATTTGATGTAAATTCATTTCCAATAGTTATCTCATTAAATTTGACATAAGTACTGGTTAATTCAATTATGAAGCTTCTTTTACCTCATTTTTATATAGATTCAGGATATTGTGGGCAATATTCTCTTTTTTATGCTTTTTAGTAGTTATTGATACATATTCATATTCATATTTTGAAATAAATCTATCTATTGTAAAATTGTCTATGATTTTTTGTCTAGCATAAGTACCTTTTTGTAGTCGTAGCTTTTTATTTTGTAATAATTCTATGACTCTTTTACCAATAGCTTTATAATCTTTTGGTTTACATATAAATCCACTATTTTCATCTAATGCTTCTGATACTCCACCTACATCAGTTGCTACAACAGGAATTCCACAACTCATAGATTCTAGAACAGTATAAGGAAAACCTTCTGAAATTGAAGTTAAAATAGATATATCTCCTTCTAAAAATATTTGATGTGGTTTGTCATGATAGCCAGCAAGTATAAAATTATCTTCTAAATTTAATTCTTTAATCAAAGTGTTGCATTCCTCAGTGTATTCTGGTACCGCATTATTATCTCCATAAACTAAATATTTTACATTTGGGATAGTCTTTTTCACAACCTCACATGACCGTATCATAGTACAAATATCTTTTAAATCAAATATCCTTGCTGCTGCGACCACAGTAGGTATACCTTGCAAATGATTCGGTTTATTACCTGGTTTAAATAATAAGTGGTCAATACCATTATAAATGACATCTACTTTATTTTCGTCAGCACCATAAAGTTTTTCCCATTTCATATTAAACTTATTAACCGATAAGATTTTATCTGATTTATAATATGCTAATTTTGTAATGCTTTCAGAAAATTTAATTAACATCTTCTTTAAAAAAAACGAATAATCAGATGAATTAATTGCCAACAAGCGCTCTCTTATAAATACTCCATGTTCGGTTGTTATAATTGCTGAATTATATTTATACTTTGCAACCAAGGCTGGTATTATAGGAAATCCTGCTAAAGTTACATGAGCTATATCAGTTTTTGGAACATCAATAGATAAAGGAATTAAAAAACGATATATCCAACGCATTCCAATAGTTAAATCATGAATTGATGTTTCTGATATAGTCTCATTAGAAAGTAATACTATAGCAATTTCACAAAATGAATCCCATACAATTTTACTTTTCATTGTATCCTTATAATCATAATCTTGAAAATACAACCACATGTTATAAATAGTGGTATTTAATACTTGTAAATCGGTTTCTTCTTGATAAAAATTAAATACTAAGTTTTTAAATAAAGACAAAAAAACTTTCTCTATTATTTTATCTTTAGTGCGTTCTTTTCTATTTAATATTTTATAATATTCTTTCCCGTAATTTATATAATCATATGGTTCATAGGGAGCCCAAAGAGGTACTTGAATAACTTCCTTTATAGAATTATTTAACTCATACTTATAATTAGTTTCATAAGCTGCGTTAATAGAGTACAGTGTAAAATCTGTGTTTTTAACTTTACTACAAAGCATGTGAGCCCATGTAGATACTCCTCCGCCATTGAAAGGATAAGTCCCTTCCAAGATTAATAATACTTTAGTATTTTTCAAAACCATACATTATTATTTTATATAAACTTAATAATACAAGTTCAATGCATTAGCTTAAACAACTAATGAAATAACTTAATTAAAATAATAAGTGTTTTTTGGTTTTACTATAAGTACAATACAAAAAAGTATTTTTTATAAGTAATTTTCTAGGGAAGAAATTTTTACAAAAAAAAATTTATCAGATTTAAAGTTAACATCTATTAATAACATTACCAAGTATTTAAGGGAATATTTTTAAAATCACGTATGAGCTTAATCTAGCTTATAATACCCACATTTTAAATATGCTCCCTCAGGAAAACTATCAATCACTGGATGATCTGAATCATGGTAAGTGTTATCCAGTACTTTAAATTCACGTGATCCATTCTGAATTTCTGCTTCACAAATATCAAAAAAGTTATCGGCTAAAACTCTTGATGAACAAGAAGCTAATATCAATAAGCCACCTTTAGCAGTTAAAGAAGTTCCTAATCGTGCTAAACGAGAATAACTATGTATTGCTTTATCAACCTCTTTTGCACTTTTCGCAAACGATGGCGGGTCAATAACCACAACGTCAAAGGTTTTTCCTTCTTTTATTAAACTATGTAAACCAACAAAAGCATCTATAGCCATTGTTTTATGTGTGCCAGTATATTCATTTAATTTTCCATTCTGTATAGCCATTTCTAATGCCTGAGCTGATATATCCAAGCTAGTAACTTCTTTTGCACCATTAGCTAATGCATGTACTGAAAATCCTCCTGCATAAGAGAAAACATCTAAAACTGTCTTGTTTTTAGACAACTCGCCTACTCTTCTTCTATTCTCTCTATGATCTAAAAAGTAACCTGTTTTATGCCCGTAAATTACATTTGCAGAGAATTTTATTCCATGTTCTTTAAAAATAACAACATTATCTTTTAAATCACCATAAATTACTTGACCATCTTTAAGTCCGTTATTTTCTTTACTTTTCTGAACATTTCTACTTAATCGTAAAACAATCGTTTTACATTTACTTTTTTCTAATAATAAAGGCAGTATATCATTCAAGTACGGAAACCATATGGTTGCATATATCTTTACTACCAATACATCAGCGTAAACATCTGCAATAAAGCCAGGGAAACCATCTGCTTCTCCATAAATGAATCGATAACTATTGGTATCCGTTGCTAATAGCTCTTGTCTGATTTCAAAAACACTATTAATACGCTCTTTGAAAAAATTAACATCTAACTTAGCAGGTTTTCCATAGTGCAATAATTTTATTTTAATTGGCGAGTATGGATCGTATAATCCACAGGCTAGAAACTTATTTTTCTTATTGTCGTAAACCACAACAACATCGCCCGAATTAGCTTCAACACTTTGCTTTACAATACTATCTTCAAAAACCCAAGGGTGTCTTTTCTTTACCATTCGTTCCGCTTTTGGGCGAAGTTTAACGGAGATGACTTTTGTTGTTATTTCTGGTAGATTGATCATAAACTATATATACTTATAAAGCTCAAAAATAAGGAATAAAACTGATGATTATTCTTTTAAACACAATAGTTAATCAATACAATTAATGATAGCTACTATTGGCAATAAATAGTATTGTAACCTGATAAGTTATTAACCCCACTGATGAGCTTAAAAAAGAAAACGCTCTCATATATGAGAGCGTTTAATGCTTTATTTGTAACTATTACTGTTTTTAATAACTTAAAAACGATATTCTATTAGTCATTGTTGTATGTATAGGTATATGTTGAAACGTCTCCATTTTCATTTTCCGTCTTTACTCTAGGATAATTAAAAGAAGTATAAGTATAGGTATTAGTGGTATTTACAGGAAACGATGTACTTACAGTATTTAATGTTAACTCATTATTTGTATTAAAAAGATAATTTACACCATTCTCAGAATTAATCGTTATTAAAACATCTCTATTATTAACATTTTTAAATGGCGCATTCATGGTATCGTGAGTGAATACTGTAGTCTCCCCTCCACCAGTTTCACCTATCATATTTCCATTACTAAGTGTTGTTGTTGACGGTGTACTCCCTGGAATAGTAATTGATGTTTCAGTTATAACAGAACTATCTGCATTGTAAGATAAACTATACTCATAAATCCCAGTTCCTACTATGTTAGTAGTAACCGTAGCTATTCTTCCATCAGAATCATAAGTATATGATTCTAAAATCGCTGGGTTTGGAGCTTCATAGTCGTTAATTTCAGTTAATATATTATCCACATATACATAATCTATATAATAACCATCTGTAGACTCTTCTTTTATAAGTGTCATACCTTCATATGTGTATGTAAGGGTTTCAGTTTCTCCATCCGAATACACTATATCAACTTTAGTAGGCAATATACCGTCGTTAGTTGATGCATCACTTGGTGGTGCACTTACTAAATCGGATTCACAAGAAGTTAATATTGCTAAACCAATAGCAAGTGTAAAAAATAGTTTTTTCATAATTGTTAGTTTTGATTAAATTAATTATTAAAAAAAGTAAATTTAATTCTTTATTTTTCAAAATGTTTGAAAAATGTTTGAAAATTAACAAAATGCCAAATTCAATAAAGTTCAACAATTATTCATAAAAAAAGCTCTCAAATAACTGAGAGCTTTTTAAATATTTACAAAAGTGTTTTTACAATTTCACTTTTTCAGTTTTGTAATTGAATAAATTATCAACATCCATTTCTTGAACTTTTCCTAATTTAGCTAAAGCTTTCATATCAACATCGTTCTTATTTCCAATAACTAAAACATTGTACTTTTCACCTTTAATATTCGTATTGAAAAACTCTTTTAAGTCTTCCATTGTCATATCTTTAATAGTGTTATACATTGCCTCTCTATTATCATTATCAATACCTAGTTTTTGTAAGCGTTCATATGACCAAAAAATATTAGACTTAGTAATACGTTGAGCTGCAATTTTCTTTAATGTTGCTGCTTTTGCTGCTTCAAATTGCTCTGTAGCTGCTGGCATATCATTCATTAAATCCATCATAGCATTAACAGCTTGCTCCATTTTATTAGCTTGAGTACCTACATAAGCCATTACATAATTCGCTTCTCCTTTTTTAGAAGCATTTCTATAACTAGAAAAAGCTGAATAAGCTAATGATTTAGATTCTCTAATTTCTTGGAATACAATTGAAGATAACCCGCTACCAAAATATGTATTAAATAAGGTAGATGCTGCTATATTTTCTGCTTTAAAAGGTTCTCCTTTTGCTAATAAAAGCATTTCTGCTTGAACCATATCATAATCAACATAATACACATTTCCACCTGTATCATTTTGAACATATTCAGTAGCTTTAGGGTATTCTTTTAAATCAGCTGAAACTTTATGATTATTATTTAAAGCCATTACAGCTGCAGATACATCTTTACCATAATAGAAAATACGTTGTTTATAGTTACGCATATTTTTTATTAAAGAAACTAATTCTTCAGGATTAATAGCCTCTAATTCGTCTAATTGATAAATATTACGTAAACGAGAATTTTCACCATATTGTCCATAGTTATATAATCCTCCCCAAAGGATGTTACCTTTTTGAGTTTTATTATCTACTCTACCTTTCGCTATTTTTTCTACATACTTATTATATGTATCCTGATTAGCTGTTGCATTCTCCCATAAATGTTCTAATAATGCTAGTCCTTCATTTAAGTTTTCCTTTAAACCACTAATTCCTACATATGATTTATCATTACCTGCATTCACATGATAGTTTATACCCAATTTATAAAATTCCTTTTTAAGTTGCTCAGGTGTATATTTATCTGTCCCTAAATAATCAAGATATCCAACTGCTAAACCTAATTTTTTATCATTGTCCTTACCCATATCAAAAATAATATTCAAATCGAATAAATCGTTATTCTTATTTTCAACATATGATACTTCTACCCCACTTTCTAAAGTAGTTTTTTGCAATTCTTTTTTATAATCAATAAATAATGGAGATATTTCTTTTGAATCAATCTTTTGAAAATTTTGTGCAAAATCTGATTCTTTACCTCTATTTAAGTTTACTGGAGTGATACCAGGGTTCTTAACTTTTGTAATATTCTTATCTTCACCTTTACGCTTGTAGGTAACTACATAGTTATTTTTATAAAATGAATTTGCAAACGTTACTAACTCTTCTTTTGTTATTTTTTTTAATTCATCTAAAAAAGCAACTTTATTAGTCCAGTCTTCATGGTGTATAAACGCGTTATAATATGCACTAGCTAAAGCTGTATTATTTTCGTATTGACGTGTTTGAGATAATTTCATATCATTAATTACAGCCTCTATCATCCATTCGTCAAATTCCCCTTTTTTTAATTTTTCAATTTGAGCTAATAATAAACCTTTAACTTCATCTAGAGTTTGACCTTCTTTAGGTGAACCTGTAAATTGATGGTATCCATAATCGTTTAAAAATGTTGGAGAACACCCACCACGTTGAACTGCTTGTTTTTGATTTAAATTTAAATCAATCAAACCTGCATTACCATTAGCTAAAATCATATCTGCTAAAGTCAATAATTTTTCTTCTTTACTCCCAATTGCCCCTGAACGGAAAGCTACAGATATACTTTCTGCAGTTGGCCCAAATACTTCACTTATAATTGGAGTTGTAATTGGTTCTTCTTTTGGTAATTCTGGATGAACAACTTCTTTGCGTTCCATTTTTCCAAAAGCATTATCAACCATTGCAATAGTTTCATCAAAATCAAAATCACCAACTAAAACTACTGCCATGTTATTTGGAACGTAGTACTTGTTAAAATAATTATGAATATCAATCATTGAAGGGTTCTTTAAATGCTGAGCAGTACCAATAGTAGACTGTTGTCCATATGGGTGATTTGGAAATAAATCTTTTAACATTGCTGCATAAACTTTTCTAAAATCATTGTCTTGCCCTCTATTAAATTCTTCAAACACAGCTTCTAACTCCGTATGAAATAAACGCAAAACCAATTCACTAAAACGTTCACTCTCTACAGTTAGCCATTTTTCCAATTCATTAGTTGGAATTTTGTTTTTATAAACTGTTTCTTCAAACCAAGTATGAGCATTAGTGCCTTCAGCTCCTAATGAGCTAATCATTTTTGGATATTCATTTGCTATAGAATGATTAGACGCTTCTAAAGATGCCTCATCAATTTGTTTATATAAAGCTACTTTTTTTTCAGGATCTTGTTCTGCTCTATGCTTCTCGTATAAGTCAGCAATTTTCTCTAAATGTACTTTTTCTTCTTCCCAGTCAGCTGTTCCAATTTCATGAGTCCCCTTAAACACCATGTGCTCTAGATAATGAGCTAATCCTGTAGATTCTTTAGGATCATAATTAGATCCCGCACGAACGGCAATGTATGTTTGAATTTTTGGCTCTTCTGTATTTTTACTTAAATACACTTTTAAACCATTATCTAAAGTATACAAACGCAATCCTGTAGGATCATTTTCTACAGTTTCGTATGCAAATCCTTTTGCATCTTTTTGCTGATTCACAGCATAGGTTTTCTCTTTAGCTCCTTCATTCGAAGTGTCCGATTTTTTACAACTTATTACTAAAAGACATAGTAACACGAGGGGTGTTAGTTTTTTCATTTAAAAATTGATTATAGTTGCTTTAAAAATAAGCATAAAAAAAACGCTATCAAACTGATAGCGTTTTTTAACTTTATTTTATGTTTTCTAAAACAGTGTTTAGATGTTATGCTTTTTTTTTAAATTAAGCATTAACAGCAGCCAATACTTCAGCAACTTTAACACCAATTTCTGCAGGAGAATCTACTACGTGGATTCCACATTCTCTCATAATAGCCTTTTTAGCTTGAGCAGTATCATCAGAACCACCAACAATAGCACCAGCATGTCCCATTGTTCTACCAGCAGGAGCAGTTTCTCCAGCAATAAAACCAACAACAGGTTTTTTACTTCCACTTGCTTTGTACCAGTTTGCAGCATCGGCTTCTAACTGACCTCCAATTTCACCAATCATAACTACAGCTTCAGTTTCTGGGTCATTTATCAATAACTCAACAGCTTCTTTAGTAGTCGTTCCAATAATTGGATCTCCACCAATTCCGATTGCAGTTGTGATTCCTAATCCTTCACGAACAACTTGATCAGCAGCTTCATAAGTCAATGTACCTGATTTAGACACAATTCCTATAGTTCCTTTTTTGAATACAAAACCTGGCATAATACCAACTTTTGCTTCCCCTGGAGTAATAACTCCTGGACAGTTAGGTCCGATTAAACGAGCATTACTAGCTTTTACATATGCATTAGCTTTTATCATATCAGCAACAGGAATACCTTCAGTAATTGTAATAATTACTTTAATACCTGCATCAGTAGCTTCCATAATTGCATCAGCAGCAAATGCTGGTGGCACAAAAATAATAGTAGTATCTGCTCCAACTTTTTCAACTGCTTCTTGAACCGTATTGAAAACTGGTTTACCAAGGTGCTCTTGTCCCCCTTTACCAGGAGTAACTCCACCAACAACATTTGTTCCATAGTCAATCATTTGACCAGCATGGAATGTTCCTTCACTTCCTGTGAAACCTTGAACTATAATTTTTGAATCTTTATTTACTAAAACACTCATTTTTTTAATTTTTTATAATTGTTACAAATGTAATTTTTTCTATCTAAACTTA
>Ga0209291_1000043_pt1 | contig 135578 bp, 128 predicted proteins | sample GOMGulsemesocosm_FD_184633 | JGI IMG/M metagenome (GOLD analysis project Ga0209291, IMG submission 184633) | Methane-oxidizing microbial communities from mesocosms in the Gulf of Mexico - GOM9B Gulf of Mexico (SPAdes) (version 2) | ecosystem: Environmental > Aquatic > Marine > Cold seeps... | reverse complement strand
TCTAATTCTTGTTGGGCGGCAGGTAAAGCGGTAGCAAGTGATTCGCCTTTATCTAAGACTGCGCCAATGATTTGCGCGGTAACGGCTCGCAAGTTCATAGTAGGTTTCCTGGGGCAAATAAAGCTTTGCGGCTATTTAAAATGTCTGCAGCAGCCATGGTTTTTTTACCTGGGAACTGAAGTTGTTGTAATACAATGGCACCTGAGCCGGTAGCGACGACGATACCTTGCTTGTTGGCGGCAATAATTGTGCCTGGTGCTTCGGTAGTTGTGGTCTCACTAAGCTGGGCTTTCGATACTTTAATGGTCATGCCATCAAGTTCAAAAGTAGAAATTGGCCACGGATTAAAGGCGCGAATGCAGCGCTCAATCAATAATGCATCGTCTTGCCAATTAATTTTTGCTTCGTCTTTTGATAATTTGGCAGCATAATTAGTTTGGCTTTCGTCTTGCACCTCAGCCGGTAGCTTATTTTTAGCCAATAACTCAATAGCTTGAGTTAAAGCGACCGGGCCTAACTCGGCTAGGCGTTGATATAACGTTGCACTGGTTTCATCAGGAGCGATATCAAGCGCGGCTTTATACAGCATCGGGCCAGTATCTAGACCTTGGTCCATCTGCATAATGGTAACGCCACTTTGCTTATCTCCGGCCCAAATCGCACGTTGAATCGGGGCGGCGCCGCGCCAGCGAGGTAATAAAGAGCCATGAACATTGATACAACCTAAACGTGGCGTGTCTAAAATCACTTGCGGCAAGATTAAACCATAAGCAACCACGACCATTATATCGGCATTAAATAAAGCAAGCTGTTGCTCTGCTTCAAGCGTTTTTAACGTTTTAGGCTGAACAACGGTAAGTCCATGCTCAGTCGCCAATTGTTTTACCGCACTGGCTTGCAGTTTCTTACCGCGCCCTGACGGGGTATCTTCTTTGGTATAAACCGCCACTATGTCGTGAGGGGAATCTAATAATGCTGCTAAATGCTGGGCAGCAAAGTCAGGCGTGCCAGCAAAAATTATACGCAATGGTTGCAACTTAGCTTTCCTCTTGAGAGTGATACTTAGCTTCTTTTTCCAATTTCTTTTGGATCCGTTTGCGCTTTAACGGTGATAAATAATCGACAAATAATTTACCGATTAAATGGTCCAATTCATGTTGTACACAAACGGCCAACAAGCCTGTAGCATCAAACTCAAAACTGTTACCGTCACGATCTAGCGCCTTGACACTGATTTCTTCGGCGCGCTCAACACTGGCGTAAGTACCAGGTACTGATAGGCAGCCTTCTTCATTTTGAATCGCACCCTTAGTCGCGGTAATTTCAGGGTTGATCATGACAATCGGCGTATCACCTTGTTCAGAGCAGTCCATAACAACAATTCGCAGGTGGATATCTGCTTGTGTTGCCGCTAGGCCAACTCCTTTTTCGTCGTACATAGTTTCAAGCATGTCATCGACGATGGCTTGAACTTGAGGTGTTACTTGTTCGACTGGTGCCGCAACTGTTCGTAACCGTTTGTCAGGAAAGCGTAAAACATTAAGAATAGACATTAAATTTCTCGAAAATTAAGCACTAACAGAATTAGGCTTGGTATAAAACTATGATATGCTCTTATTTTATACATTTAGCGCGGGCTTTTACAGGTTTATCTGCGAGCAGCTGCTGCTATTTGTAAGGATTGAAGCTAAATCACGCTTATATTGTTTACTGCTTGGTTGTAATGAGTAATGATCCGCTAAATCTAAGCAAATAATACAAAGGATGCGGTAATGAAACGACTTTTTTTGGTGTTAACTGTTATCGGTTTTGCCTTTGGGGTTAGTGCTGATGTTCTGAAAATAAAATCAGACTCGCCCACCCGTTATGTGGTCGTAAAAGGCGATACCTTGTGGGATATTTCCGCTAAATTTTTAAAATCTCCGTGGCGTTGGCCTGAAATTTGGGATTATAACCAACAAATTAATGATCCACATTGGATTTATCCAGGAGATGTAATCTCCTTGGTTTATGTCAATGGAGTGCCGAGGTTGGTGCTTGCTAACACCACTGGAAAAAAACAATTGAAGATGGTGCCGCACGGCCGGATTATCGATCAGCGTCAACCGATCCCTACTTTATCTTTAGCAGACATTGGGCATTACCTAACCGACAGCCAGATCGTCTCAGATCGTCAAATTGAGGATCTACCGCTTATCGTCGGCAGTGAGCGTTCGACTCTGTTTTATAAGGTTGGCGATATTGTTTATGTTAATCAGGAACTCCCTGTCGGTGAGTTGTATGGCTTTTATAATAAAGGTCGTCGCTTTTCATCGGTCGCAGATGACGATTTTCTGGGTAACGAAATAGAACTAAGCGGTGTGGCCCGGGTTACTGTCTCTGCCGCGATTAGTCGGCTTGAATTATTATCTACCGTTACAGCGGTCAAAAAGGGCCAAATAGTCATGGCCTTGGCAGATACTGAAAGCTTACCTGCTTATTTCACTCCACGGCCAGCAGCGATTGATGTGATCTCGACAGTTGTCGCGTCAGCACAACACTTTCGTGATATTGGCAAAAATTCAGTGGTTATCATCGAAGGAGGAAGCAATCAAGGCATTAAACAGGGCAGTGTTTTTTCGGTTTATCGTCCGGGTACAATCCAGTTAATTGATCGGGATAATCGGGTGCGTGGCCCTTTAGAATTAAGGCGTTATGATCATATTAAATCCTATTTTGTTAAGCAGGATCAATTAAAATTACCCGATGTATATCGAGGAAAGTTAATGGTTTTTAAAACATTCAAAAAAGTCAGCTATGCACTAGTGCTTGAATTAGCTAGTCCGATACGGATTGGCGACGAATTAATTAACCCACTGCCCGCTCGCTAACTTTTTTAGTCTATCTGCTATAATCTGTTGATGGCGCTTACAGTGAAATGTAAGCGCTGGATTTGATATTTAGCTATTGTCTCTGGTCAATTCTTAATGTAGTTCAACTCCATGAAGCCGCTTGGCTTTGATTGTTTTCCATCTCAAAACGATCATTTAAGGAGTCTCAATGGATAAACTACAGCAGTTGCTAACTCTTGACCTATTGCCTGGCATTGGTTGTTATCGGCTACGACAAAAGCTTAAGGGCTTGTCACCTTTTGAGTTATTTAACTGTACCGAATTAGAATTGGTGGCATTGGGCTTTAATGCGCCACAACGAGCTATTATACAAGCGCCTTACCAGTCTGTTATTACTTCTGTTACTACATGGCTCAATGGTGCTGGTAATCGCCGAGTCGTGAGCTTTTTTGACTCTGAATATCCGCCTATATTAAAGCAAATATCATCTCCTCCTTTATTGTTGTTTTGTCAGGGCAATGTTGAATTGTTAACGCGGCCCCAGTTAGCGATTGTTGGTAGTAGAGCGCCAACTATTACAGCGCGCGAAACCGCTAAATTATTAGCGCATGATCTAGCGTTTTCCGGTTTAACGATTACCAGTGGCTTGGCGACTGGCATTGATAGTTGTGCCCATATAGGTGCTATATCGGCTCAAGGAACGACTATTGCTGTACTAGGCAGCGGTCTTAAGAACATTTATCCACGCTCAAATGTCGATCTTGCTGCTAATATTTCTCAAACAGGTTTGTTGGTATCAGAGTTTTGGCCTGACGTATTACCTAAAGCACCAAATTTTCCACGCCGCAATAGAATTGTTAGTGGGTTGTCGTTGGGGGTGGTGGTAGTTGAGGCGGCACAACGCAGTGGCTCGTTAATTACTGCGCGATTGGCAGCCGAACAAAACCGTGAGGTTTTTGCAGTCCCTGGCTCGGTAAATAACCCCAAAGTACAAGGTTGTCATAAATTAATTAATCAAGGTGCTAAACTTGTAGCGACTGCGGCCGATATCTTAGAAGAGTTGCCAATAGATAGTTTTGATGTGGCAGCAAAGGAACATAAGATACATAGCCGATTATCGCCGCAGTCATTGTTACCGTTTGATATCATTTTGGATAGCGTTGGGTTCGAAACAACGTCAATAGACCAAGTTGTTGAACGTAGTAAGATGTCTATTGAAATCGTGCTGCAGCAATTACTGACGTTAGAATTGGCTGGGCTTATTGTTTTGGGATCCGGTGGTTATATCCGTATTTCAGGAGGTGGGTAATGTTTAAATGTCTTATGTATTTATTTGAAAACTATATTCATAGTGAGCTCAATGTAATGGCTGACCATAAATTATTAACTGATGAATTGACCGGAGCCGGATTTCAAAAAGATGAAGTTTTTAAAGCTTTGGCCTGGATTGAACGCTTAGCCGGCATGCAAGACAACAGAGATAGTTCGCTGTTGATAAACAAGTCGGTTTCTTCGATTCGGATTTATACCGACCGTGAAGCGTTACAACTCGATATGGAATGCCGTGGTTTTTTACATTTTTTGGAGCAGGTTGGTGTTTTAGCGCCTGAAACGCGTGAAATGGTAATAGACCGAGCGTTAGAGATTGAAAACAGAGCTTTTTCGGTTGATGATTTAAAATGGGTTATTTTAATGGTGTTATTTAACCTGTCAGGAGAAGAGCAAGCATTTACTCAGCTTGAGGGGCTAATGTTTGATGCTGGTGGCGGAATAATGCACTAGCGTAAGCGACTCTCTCACCCCTAAAACACTCTATTTGAGTGTTTTTTGTTTTGGATGCTTTGTCGTTGCCAATTATTTATTTCATCTGCCCCCTACCGATCTCCCTAATCATTGTTATTAATCTCCGTGTATAGCTTGCATGGTATGATTATTGCTATACTTAATACGTATGATGATATTTAGTCAACGCGAAAATATATGCGTTATGTATTTTTTTCAATGGGTTAGCTAGGTTTGTGTCGTGGTTATATCAAGTTTTTAATTTGTCGACGCCCTGTAATAGCGCAAAGCGCACCAACCTAGGCTTAAGCAATAGCCCTCGATTATGTATCAGTTTTAGGTCGTTATTTGAGTATGCAAGCGTAGATACAGCCTGCTGTAATCAAAATTCACTGAAAATTAATAACTAATGAATTAACGGTCTTAGGCATCGCGAGCATTACATAATATGCTATGACCCATTAAGTCAGAGCACACCCGCTACAACCCCGAAGTAATAAGAGAAGCGTCATGAGTAAAACAATCACAAAAATAGCAATGAAAGGGGTTTTACAGCCAGGGGAAGTTGCCTTGGTCGGTGCTGGGCCTGGCGATCCTGAATTATTAACCATTAAAGCGTTACGTTTTATTGAGCAAGCTGAAGTGGCTATTTACGATCGCTTAGTCAGCGATGAAATTATGGCACTATTACCAGACCGTTGCGAAAAATATTATGTGGGAAAAAAACAAGCCAAGCATTGTGTGCCACAAGATGGTATCAACCAAATGCTCAGCGACCAAGCGTTACTCGGTAAGCGAGTATTACGACTCAAGGGCGGCGATCCATTTGTGTTTGGCCGTGGTGGCGAAGAGGTTGAGCATTTATTAGCGCAAGGTGTAAGTTGTCATGTTGCGCCAGGCATCACTGCAGCATCGGCTTGTACAACCTATGCCGGCATACCATTAACCCATCGTGGAGTCGCACAAGGCTGTACTTTCATTACTGGTCACTTACAAAATGATGGTCAATTAGATTTGCCATGGCAAAGCCTCAGTAGCAGCTCTCAGACTGTGGTCTTTTATATGGGCATTAATAGCCTACCAACTATTGCGAAAGAATTAATGGCACATGGTCGCGGCGCTAATACTCCGGCGGCCTTAATTCGTAATGGCACTAGGGATAATCAAGAAGTTTATCGAGGTACATTAGCGACACTGGCCGAGCTGGTTGAGCTGCATAACATTAAGCCGCCAGCACTGATTGTTATTGGTGATGTGGTTGAACAGTTTGAACCACAACAGGTAGGAAAGTTAGGTTATTTTAATGCAACGAAACAGCAAGTACAGCAACAGGCTATTTAGTCTGTCGTTAACAATATAGCTAATAATTGGCTCAGATATTATAGGTAGTAATGTGCAATATTTTCCAATCTTTGTCGATGGTGAGCAGTTAAATGTATTGGTTGTTGGCGGGGGTGAAGTAGCAACGCGCAAAGTAGAATTAATCCTTAAAACGCCAGCGAAAGTTACCGTCGTCTCGCCGCAGCTATCATCAAGCTTAAAAAGTTTAAATCACCAAGGCAAACTTAATTATATCAATGGTGATTATGATAAAGCCCTGTTGGCGGGTAAGCAGTTGGTGTTTGTCGCCACGGCAGATCATGAAACTAATCGGCAGGTTAGTCTAGATGCTCGCGCCGCTGGTGTTTTAGCTAATGTCGTCGACTCACCTGAACTTTGTCATTTTATTACGCCATCGATTGTTGATCGCTCGCCAATGGTCTTTGCAATTAGCAGTGAAGGTAAGTCGCCTGTGTTAGTGAGATACTGGCGTGAAAAGCTTGAAACACTGGTGCCGCAAAATATGGGGCGAATCGCGACATTTGCTGGTGAAAAGCGTAAGCAAATTAAACAGAAACTCGATAGCGTGACCAAGCGTCGCAATTTTTGGGAGCTGTTCTTTTCCAGCTCGCGTAGCGAACAGCCGCAACAATTGGAAAGTTTTTATCAGCAGTTAATTGCGCAATCAGATAATCAGCAGCCAGTTTCTGGTGAGTTGTATGTCGTTGAAGCGCCACAAGAGCCTGATTTGTTATCCTTGGCAGCATTGCGCCATATGCAAAAGGCTGATATTGCCATTTATGATGACCAGATCAATGGTGCTGTGCTTGAACTAATCAGGCGCGATGCTGATCGTGAGTCAGTGACTGCGGATCTAGACACTCAAATTGAGGGCTTATTGAGTCAAGGGTTACGGGTGTGCTACTTGTCAACGGCACCTGCCGCCAGTCAAGCGACATTATGGCGCAAGCTTAAAGCGGAAAATTTTAGTGTGGGTTATTTTGCGGCAGCCGCTTTGTTGGTAGATTAAGGGGAAACTAGTCATTACTCGCAAAAAAAGCTAATATTCGCAGCCTCAGAGTTCTCTGAACCCTTGTAATATCTGCTATATGGAATCGTAATGTCTACTTTAATGGAAACAACCCCGGCCGAACCGGGCGCAGTTAATGTGTATGAGCGAATTTTTAATTATTGCCTAATTGGTTATGCCTTTGTGATGCCGCTGTCACGGGCTGGCTTGGTGCTTTTTAGTGCACTGATTATTTTATTGTTTTTAGCTAAACCGGGCAGTCGAGCTCAATTATTTCAGCTAAAACAAAATAAAACATTTGTTGCTTTCGCCTGTTTGATTGGTTTTTATGTCTTGTCATTAACATGGATTAAGTCAGAGAATTGGTCTGAAGCAATCGACTATATCAGTAAATATTGGTACTTTTTGCCCGGGTTCATTTTAGGGTTAAGTCTAAAAAAATCACAGATACTAACTTTGTTAACGGCATTCTCGTGCGGAATGTTTGCCAGTGAAATGATCTCGTACGGGATATTTTTTGAGTTGTTTACTTATAAAAATGTGCCACCGAGCAATCCGTCACCCTTTATGAAACACCTTGAGTACAGCATCTTTTTATCACTATCAGCCTTACTGGTATTAAGTCGAATTCTGTTTGAAAAATCTCATAAATATAAGTTACTGTATTTGTTGTTTTTCACTTCATTGACCATCAATTTATTTATTACCGGTGGCCGCAGTGGCCAGTTGGCATTTGTGATCTCGATTGTGGTGTTGTTTATTCTTCATTTCGAGAACAAGCTCAAAGCGTTGGTATTATCGACATTATTTGGCGCTATTATTTTAACGACAGCTTACCAAACCAGTGACTTATTTCATCAGCGAGTTAATGCGGGAATGGACAATGTCAGTAGTGTGATTGAGCAAGGCGATTTTTGTTCATCGTGGGGTAATCGGGCAGGTGCGTTAGTGGTTACTAAGGACATTGTGGCAGAGCATCCATTTATAGGGGTCGGTACGGAGGATAATATCGACTTATTACGCGAAATTATTGCGGCTAAATATCCAGAATTTAATTGCCTGAGTTGGTTCCGTCATTTCCATAACCAATATGCTCAAGTGGTAACCGAAATAGGGTTGGTTGGTTTAGCATTGTTTTTAATGATGTTTTATCGGATCTCTCAAATTCCGTTAAAAGAGCCGCTCTTTGTGGCACTTAAGGTAATGTTTTTAAGTGTATTTTTAGTTGGATTTATCGCCGAGCCCTATTTACACAAACAATTTACCTTAGGTTTGTTTTCTTTGATCCTTGGACTACTGCTGGCACAAAGTCGAGTCGAAGCTGAGGCGGACAATTTAGTGACCGGAGATAACAAGTGATGAGAATTTGGGTTGATGCCGATGCCTGCCCCATCGTTATAAAAGATATTTTATATCGAGCGGCCCATCGCGCTAAAATTGAAATGACCTTGGTCGCCAATCAAATTCTGCGGGTACCACCGTCGCCTTATATCAAGACCCTTAAAGTGGATAGTGGCTTTGATGTTGCTGACGATGAAATAGTATTACGGCTGACATCGGGCGATCTTGTGATCACCAGTGATATACCGCTAGCGGCAGAAGTGATTGAAAAAGGCGGCCAAGCCTTGAGCCCGCGTGGTGAACTGCATACAACGGAGAATATTAAAGCGCGACTTAATATTCGCGACTTTATGGACACCATGCGCGCGAGTGGCGCGCATACTGGCGGGCCGCCACCGTTGAATAAAGCAGATCGGCAGCAGTTTGCTAATCATTTAGACAAAATTATTGCGAGATTTATCGGACAGGTTAAATAAATAATTAAGCAAACAAGGAATAGAAGATGCAACCAATCGCATTAGTCACTGGCGGCAGTCGTGGCATTGGCGCGGCAACAGCATTGCTGTTAGCAGAGCAAGGTTATGATCTGTGTATTAATTATAATAGTAACCAGCAGGCGGCTCAGACACTGCAACAGCAAATAGCAGAGTTAGGTCGCCGAGTGATTATTGTTCAGGCTGATATCTCCAATGAAGCAGATGTGGTCCGGTTATTTAAGACAGTTGATAGTGAACTGGGCAGTTTAACCGCCTTGGTTAACAATGCTGGAATTTTGCAGCAACAAATGCGGGTTGAAGATATGACCGCGCAGCGGATTAACCAGATCCTCACGACCAATGTGACTGGTTACTTTCTATGTTGTCGTGAAGCTGTTAAACGGATGTCACTTAAAAATAACGGTCAAGGCGGAGCAATTGTTAATGTAGGTTCGGTCGCCTCACGACTTGGCGGTGCCAATGAATACGTTGATTATGCGGCGTCAAAAGGAGCCGTAGATACGTTAACCACCGGTTTGGCGTTAGAGGTTGCTGGCGAAGGAATAAGAGTGAACTGTGTTCGCCCTGGCTTAATTTATACCGAAATGCACGCCGCTGGTGGTGAACCGGGCCGAGTGGATCGAATTGCACCTTCGTTACCAATGGGGCGTGGAGGACAACCAAGCGAGGTTGCTCAAGCGATAGCTTGGTTATTATCGGAGCAAGCGTCATATGCTACCGGGACTTTTGTTGACTTAGCTGGTGGGCGTTAACCCGACCAAGCCGAGATTAACCTACTGGCTTGGTCGTTGTGGAAAAGCGAGATGCGCTTATTACATTTTTTTGACGTACTGAGTAAGGATCACGATGCGAGTACCGTTAACACGGCCTTCGATATGTTCTGGATTTGAAGTTAATGAAATTCCACGTACTGGAGTGCCGCGTTTGGCGGTAAAATTAGCGCCTTTAACCACTAAGTCTTTAATTAAGACCACATTATCACCAGCACTTAAAGTAGAGCCGTTACTATCAACATGTGGTTCGTCTAATTCAACCTCAGCACTGCCCTTGTTAGCCCATTCAAGCGTTGCATCATCAAGATATAACATATCGAGTAAGTCTTGAGCCCATGCTTCGCCGGCCGCAATTAAACGCTTTAGCATGCGGTATGCCATCACCTGAACAACAGGAACTTGGCTCCACATACTGTCATTAAGACAACGCCAATGGTTAACGTTTAATGCGTCAGCCTGTTCTATCTCAATTTTACAGGTGTCGCACAGTAAAATACATTTATCAGAGTGAGCTTCTGTTGGCGGCACTTCAAATACTGATAAGTTATCGGCACTGGCGCATAATTCACAGGTTGAATCACTACGTTGTTTTAACGCGGTTTCAATAGACATTTTTTAACTACCTTAATCTTAGAGCAAAATATCGTGTGGGTACTGCTCTGGAAAACATCGCCGGCGGCGATAAAAATTAGCCTTATTATATCAGTAATATCAAAGTCGGCAGTAGCTTTGTTGATTCACCGTAATCAACAGAGACGACAGGGCGCAATAATCGGGGTGAAATTATAGTCTGCCCTTGCATAGGGTGTTGAGATAAACAAAATTTAGACTACACTTTCTAGATGAAAAATAAGTGTAAACTTTGGTCTTGCTACCTGTTAATGACTTGGCAACTTTCAGCACAGTCATTGAGTTTAACCACCAGTTTGCCGCCGTTTGCTCCTTTTTATGTTGATGCCAATAAGGATTGTCGGGGCGTTGGTGTTAAAATTCTTGATCTTATTACCCGGCAAACGGGGGTTCATTTTGAGATTGAGAGCTATCCTTACGCCCGTATTTTAAAGGCTTTAAAGTCAGGCCAGTTAGACGCTGCATTAATATTTAAGAACAGGATACTGCGTGATGATGTTTATTATGTAGGGCCAGTGACAACATCGCGGATATTAGTGGTAAGTCTCGGTGGAGCACAATCGAAATCTTACCTTGATCTCAAGCAACTACAGGGCATAGCGGTGATTAGAAAGGCGCAATATCAAGTCGACTTTGATCAGGATCGCGAGCTAAATAAAATCTATGTCGAGAGCTATCAGCAAGGGTTGAAAATGTTGAAGGTTGGCCTAGTAGAGGCGATAATTGGCTCTGAACTTGGCCTGAGTTATGCGATGAAGCAACTGGCGATCAATCCAAGCATATTAAAACAAGCTTACCATCTTGGGAATAAGGAAACGTGGCTGCACCTATCTAAGACCGATAACCACAGGGCTTTAATTTCGATATTGCAACAGGGCGTTGATCGGATGTATCGATTTAACTTAACGATTGATGTTTATCGTCAGCAAGTTGAGCAAGGCTGCTACCAATAAATACTGGAGGGTTATTGCTGCGATGAGGGAGGAACCCCATCGCACTTGGCAGTAATTTATAGGCTACTTGTGATCGATTTCGGCAATAAATTTGTTTGATTCGGATATCGAATTATTCACTTGACTCAATAATGAGCTAATTTCTTGTTTTAGCCCCTCAAACTCAAGGCTTATGGCACCAATTGCGCGGGCGTTAAGGTTGTGCTTTAGATACAGCACATTGTCTTTTAATGAGCTAAGCACGGGCAGCATTTTTTGTTCGGTACGGCGCATCGAGCGTAATAACGCTTGATAAGAATTTTTAGTCTTGCGTAACTGTTGGCTGCTAGTACGTTTATATTTGGCATTAGAATATTGTTCTATTTCGTCCTGCCATTCGTTAAAAAGTGCCTCGGCGACACTTTCAATATCATCAATTCTGGCGCTAACCTGATCGGCGGCGTCTTGGCTTGAATCATACTGATCGGATAGCGAATCATAGGCTTGTTGCACATCGCCGCCATCGAAATTTATTAAAGTGCTAAGCTCATCTAGCGCCGACTTAAATTGCTGCTGTGCTTGTGTTTGAGCGTCACGAGCATCTTCGACTCGGTCTACTAATATATCCCGTTTCGCAATGCCTAGTTGTTCCATGGCATTAAAATACACGGTCTGACAACCAAGCAGACTTAACACGACAAGTGTGGCCGCGAGAGCTTTAAACATTATAATATCCTTGTGAGTTTTTACACGTTAGCTATATTATAACAACACAAAGCTAGCTATGATTAAATCTATTTTGTTTTATCTTATGTCGTAATAGGAGATGCTCACCTGTGAATCACGAATCACGAAGTGCTTTGAATTTTTTCAGCCAGCTACCACTTTTGTTCTTACACATCAAACAGCGAGCGGTGCAAAACCGGTTACGAATGGCGGCAGGCTATTTGTCTTATGTCACTTTGTTGTCTATTGTACCTTTAGTCTCAGTCGTTTTTTCTATGCTGTCGGCTTTTCCGGTCTTTGACAAAATTAAGAGCCAAATAGAGCAGTACGTTTACAGTAATTTTTTGCCTACTGCTGGTGATATTGTGCAGCAAAATCTAACTGAATTTGTCAATAATGCCTCAAAAGCCAGTGCTGTTGGCATTGTGGTATTAGTGTTTATTGCCTTATTGCTTATTTCTAACATTGATAAAGTACTTAACGAAATTTGGCGCAGCCCAACTAAGCGACCGATAGTCATTTCATTTTCTATTTATTGGATGATCCTAACGCTTGGGCCGCTATTACTCGGTGCTAGTATCGCTATTTCATCTTATGTGATATCACTCGGTGGGCTGGAGCAGGGCATGTTCAGCGAAGTTTTTTCGTTTTTTTTACGTTGGTTACCATTATTATTTTCAGTCTTAGCATTTTTAATGATGTATTTGTTGGTGCCTAATGTGCGAGTTCGTTTTGTTGATGCGTTAATTGGTGCCATGGTGGCAGCTTTGTTGTTTGAATTCAGCAAAAAAGGCTTTGGCTTATATATAAGTTACTTTCCATCATATCAAGCGATATATGGCGCATTGGCGACCATTCCAATTTTGTTTGTCTGGGTTTACTTAGTCTGGATTGTGGTGCTAATTGGCGCTGAACTGACAGCCGGCTTGCCAGAATTTTACGAAAGTAACGAAGACCAATTACTTATAGAGCGGGAGGTCTCTGACGATGCGGATCCTTTACCCAGTAATAAAACCGTACAGTGAGACATTTGTTGATGTTTCACCACGACACCGATTATCAGTATCGCAAGCAGGTAACCCGCAAGGAATACCTGTTATTGTGCTGCACGGCGGGCCCGGCGGAGGCCGCTCACAGCGGTTAAGTCGTTTTTTTGATCCGTTGCGTTTTCGAATTATTTTATTTGACCAACGCGGCTGTGGCCAGTCAACGCCTTACGGTGAATTAACCGACAACAATGCCCAAGCATTAATTGATGACATTGATAAAATCCGCTGTTACCTCGACATTAAAAAGTGGGTTGTTTTTGGGGGCTCTTGGGGCGCGCAGTTGGCCCTGCGATATGGCTTTAAGTATCCGCAATTTATCCATAGCTACATTTTACGCAGCCCGTTTTTAGGTCGGGCTCAGGACATGCAATGGCGTTTCGCTGCTCATGGTGGCGCGGCGCAAATTTATCCAGACCACTATCAACGTTTTATTGAAAAGCTCCCATCACATCATCACAGCAATCCTATTGCGGGTTATAACGAATTATTTAATAGTGCCAACCAATTCGAACAATTAGCCGCCGCCAGACAGTGGTCAATATGGAAAGGTGGTTTGTCACACTTGTTGCCGTTAGCAGATGCTGAGCACCGTTTTGGCCATGCTCATGAAGCCTTAGCACTGGCCAAGATTGAAAGTTATTTTTATGGTCATCATTGTTTTATGGAGGAGGATCATATTATTGATAACATTGCTAAAATTAAGGACATTGATGCAACCATAGTGCACGGACGTTATGACATGGTTTGCAAACTCGAAGGTTCGCAAGCCCTGGTTGAACACTGGCCAAACTGCCAATTACAAATTATTCCTGGTGCCGGTCACTCAAGTAGTGAAGACGCAGTGATTGACGCCTTGGTGTTTGCCACCGATAATGTCGCAGATTGGTTATTTGGAGCATTAACATGATTGCAGTAATTCAGCGGGTGACTCAAGCGAGTGTCACTGTTGAGCATCAAATCGTTGGTAAAATTGAGCAAGGCTTATTAGTGTTATTAGGCGTTGAGCGTGGTGATACGAAAGCCGATGCCGATAAACTGATGAAAAAAGTGACAAACTATCGAATATTTAGCGATAGTGAAGACAAAATGAATTTAAGCCTGCGAGACATTGGTGGTCAGTTATTAGTGGTCTCTCAGTTCACCTTGGCTGCTGACACTAAAAAAGGTCTGCGGCCTAGTTTTTCTTGTGCCGCGGTGCCTGAACAAGCTGAAATTTTGTATCAATATTTTGTTGCAGGCTGTCGTCAGCTCGATTTTGATACCGCAACCGGAATATTTGGTGCCGATATGCAGGTCGCTTTAGTCAATGATGGCCCGGTGACGTTTACTTTGCGCACGACATGAACCATGCCTGGATTAAAGGATTAAGCTGGCAGCAGTTACCGAGCGATAATTTATTGTTAGCTCAGTTTATGCTCGGTCATGATGTTAACAACGGTGATTACCTCGTGGCTTATGATCAACAGCAACATATTGTGGCAGCTGGCTATTTAGCTCATGTGAGTGATGAGCTCGCAAGGCTCGAGGTTGTTGTATTGCCTTCGGCTCGTCGTGTGGGTTTAGGCCGTGAGGTCGTAAAACGGCTGATAGACCAAGCCAGTCAGCAGCAGTTTCAGCGGTTAATCGGTTATAGTGAGCCGAGTTTTTGGCTCGTTCTTGGTTTTTTACCAACAGTCGATCAGGGCTTTGCTCTGTTGTTGCCCCCGGCGACTAAAGCGCTTGAACAGACTTGGCATAGTGGCATCCCGATGACGGATTATATGAAACTAGCCATTACTGCTGCAGCGCCAGACCGTTTGGCCACCAGTAGTGAGCTGGCAGCGAGCATTAATGTCCATCAAACAATGTTTGCTGGGGCGATATACTCTCAAGCCGTTTTAACCGGTTGGGGTTTAGTGCATCTAGCATTACAGCGTGTTGGCATATCAGGCAGTATCGTACTGGCTACTGGCGAGGTCCGCTATCGGCGACCTTTGTCACAGCAACCGACTGGAGTGGCCAATCAGTTGATTGAATTAAGCCAGTTATTACCCGTCTTAAGCGGCGATAAGGTAAGCGTCGAATTATCAGTAGAGATGTTTTGTCAGCAACAATCAAGCGCGGTCGCAATATTTAACGGCCGCTATGTGATATTGCCTAACCCTGCCTAGTGATATTCTCTAAAGCCAGTTGAATTTGCAGTAATTTTGGTTGTAATTTCAGTTGATTGTCTGGGCCCATTCTAAGCATCAACTTATGCGCCGCCGGTAACTGTTCTAACGCTGGATCTGCAAATTTGTACATTGCAGACGGTGCAACGAGTTTGATCGGCTCGCGGATCACTGGTGCGTCGAGCAATATTTCAATAGCTTGATAAAGCGTTGCCTCAAATGAGTCGTCTGGATAACCAAGCTCTTGATATGCATCTTCAAATAAAGGTTTTAATGCGAGATACTGATTGGTCGCAAATTCGATATCAATCGAATTAATAATATCGACATACAGATCATAACGCGCATAACCTAGCGTATCTAAATAAATTTCTTGCGCCTGCTCGGTCACCAGAAATTTTTGTTTAGGGCGCTGTAACGGACTAAATTTTGTCACTAAATCACCGCGCGATAAGTTATCGACAAAGACCACAAAATTACGAATAAGATCTTTATTAATCAGTAAGGCGGAATAAAGTGGTAACCAAGATAATTGTTTGGCTGCGGGTAAAACTACCGCGTCTGACTTATCAAGGTTGGGCAGTGGCGCTACTGCTAGCTCGGGTGTTTTCGTTGGCTCGTTCTTAGGCTCAGGGTCTGTTATCTTTTTCTTGGCCGCGATGAGTTGAGCCGCTATTGGTTGAGGCTGTTGCTGCTGTTTGGTCGAGCCATTGGCTGATGAGGTGTTCGCTTGAGCAGGCACCTCTTGGTTTGCAAGATTGTCATCACCCATGCTGATTATATCATTGCCCTCGGTTGCAGGGGTATTTCCCGTGGTGTTGATCTCTTGAAGCAGCGGCAGTTGTTCCTGAGTCGGATGCTGAGTTAGCTGCTCGTTAGTATTATAGAGATACGTGCCTACGACTACGATGACGAGCGCAATAGCAATAACAATATAAATTTCAATCGAATTGTTCGCTGTTTTTGGATCTCGCGATGGTTTGTCTTGCATTAGTGGTCCTTGTTATACCTGACTGTAATGTTGTTTGTTGCCGAGCCATCTTGTGACGATGGGTGAGACCCACTGTGGATAATGCTCGGCTAAATTATGGGCCATTTGTTGGATCTGTGGGATTAGCTTTTGGTCGCGAATGAGGTCCGCTATTTTAAGATCGGCTAAGCCCGTTTGTTTGGTGCCAAGTACTTCTCCGGGGCCACGAATTTCGAGATCTTTTTGCGCGATTACAAAGCCGTCGTTGGTCTGACGTAACACGCCAAGTCGCTTAGTCGCAGTGACTGACAAAGGGCTGTGATATAACAAGACGCAGTGGCTATCAATTTTACCACGACCAACGCGTCCTCTGAGTTGATGTAGTTGAGCTAGACCGAGTCGTTCGGGGTTTTCAATAATCATCAGGCTCGCATTCGGCACGTCGACCCCGACTTCAATAACGGTTGTTGCGACCAACAGATTAAGCTTGCCTTGTTTAAACTCATTCATTATCTGCTGTTTTTCAGCGCTTTTCATTCTGCCATGAACCAAGCCAATCGCTAAGTCAGGCAGTCGCTCGTGCAGCTCTTGCGCTGTTTGCTCGGCCGCCTGACATTGCAAAACTTCGGACTCTTCAATCAGGGTACAGACCCAGTAACTTTGACGGCCTGCGAGGCACGCATTACGCACGCGTTCAATAACGTCATCGCGGCGCAGGTCATCAATCGCAACCGTGGTGATCGGTGTTCGTCCTGGGGGTAACTCGTCGATAATTGAGGTATCGAGATCGGCATAAGCTGTCATTGCGAGCGTTCTTGGAATTGGTGTCGCTGTCATCACCAATTGATGCGGGAAATGCATGCCTTGCAGGCCCTTTTCACGTAACGCGAGGCGTTGCTGAACCCCAAATCGATGCTGCTCATCGATAATAACCAAGGTTAAATTATTATATTTAACATCTGCTTGAAATACGGCGTGGGTACCGACAATCATTTGAATTTCGCCTGAAGCAATATCTGCAATGGTTTGCTGGCGTGCTTTGCCTTTTAATTTACCAGCCAGCCAACCGACCTTAATACCAAGTGGTGCAAACCATTGCTCAAAGGTACTCGTATGTTGCTCTGCCAATAACTCGGTCGGTGCCATTAAAGCGACCTGATAACCTTGCGAAAGCACGCCGAGTGAAGCAAGGGCGGCAACTAAGGTTTTACCTGACCCGACATCGCCTTGCACGAGGCGCATCATTGGCTTGTCTAGGGCTAAATCTGTTTTTATTTCAGCTAATACCCGTTGTTGTGCATTGGTTGGACTAAATGGCAGCGCTGCCAGCAATTGCGACTCATACGGGTTGCACGGTGCAATCGCCGCTGCTTGATGCTGCTGATTATGCTGACGAGCTTGCAGCATTGATAAGTTATGTGCCAATAACTCTTCAATAATTAAACGCTGCTGAGCGGGATGCTCGCCATTGGCTAATTGCTCAACACAGGCTTCTGGTGGTGGTCGGTGTAAATAAAGTAATGCCTGGACTAACGGTAATTGATTGGGGTAAAGCTGAGGCGGTAACAAGTCATCAATGGGGTATTTATTGAGGTAATCTAATGCTTGGTCGGAAAGTTTGCGTAAGGTTAATTGCTTAACGCCATCCGTCGCGGGATACACAGGCGTTAAGCTTTGCTCTAGTTCAACCGTGGCTGATTGATTAAATACTTTGTACTCGGGATGAATAATTTCAAGGCCACGATTACCAAGCTTAATTTCGCCAAAGCACCGAATTTGACTGCCAATAATGAGGCTATTTTTTTGTTGCGCACTAAAATTAAAAAACCTCAGCGTTGCTCTGCCATAAAGATCAGATACTTGACATACCATCATCGAACGGCGGCCGTGGGTTATCTCGCAACTATCAATAGTGGCAATTATGCTAACGTGTTGACCGGGAGTGACTTGATTTAAGCCGTAGACTCGGGTGCGATCTTCGTACCGATGCGGTAAATGAAATAATACATCCTCAATTGTATTGAGGCCTAACTTGGCTAATTTCTCGGCCATTTTTACCCCGATCCCTGATAGATCGGTTAACGGAGAAGACAACATACTCGTTTGCACTAACATAGCCGGTGATTATATCTCAAGAACAAAATAGGAGTTGAACGCTAACATACAATACAAAGCACTTAGAACCAACCTGTTTCTAACAAATAAGGAGGCCTTAGCCCCCTTTCAGTGTTGAGTAAACTATTGAAGCTTACAGCACCATCACTCCATCCATTTCAACCTGGCTGCCTTTTGGTAATGCACGTACACCGAGTGCAGCACGGGCCGGATAAGGCTGAGAGAAATATTTAGCCATGACTTCATTGACGGTAGCGAAGTTGCTAAGATCAGTCATGAAAATGTTTAGTTTAACCACGTCGGCTAGTGAACCACCGGCGGCTTCGCACACGGCTTTCATGTTTTCAAACACCTGAACAACTTGCGGTTCAAATTCATCACTGACCATTTCCATAGTGGCAGGCACTAGTGGGATTTGGCCCGACAAATATACGGTATTATCTACTTTAACAGCCTGACTATAAGTGCCTATTGCTTGTGGGGCGTTGTCGGTTGAAATTATTTCTTTAACGGCCATATTTCACTCTCTGTTTGGATCGGGCTACGCCCAAAAATTAACGCAACTTAATGTTTGTATTATAAAAATATACATACAGAGTTGCGTAAAGTTAGTTTATGTTAGTGCTTGGTTCTGATGATTTTTAATATATCAGGTAAGACTCTGATTCTTCTAATAACGTTGGCTAAATGAATTCGGTCATTGACGCTCATTGTGACATTAACGGTATAGATTCGGCCTTCTTTTTCTTCAGTTGTCATGGTGTGAATATTGGCATCAGCTTTGGAAATAGCGGTCGTTACGGCCGCCAAAATACCTTGGTGATTTACCATGTCAATTCGGATTGCCGTGACATATTGCTGTTCGCTATCTTTATCCCACTGCACATGAAGGTACTTTTCTTGTTCTTTTTCGTGATCGTGAATATTAGAACATGTTTCGTTATGCACCACGAGGCCTTTACCTGGGCTTAAGTAAGCAATAATAGGATCACCAGGAATTGGTTTGCAGCATTTAGCAAATGAAACCAACATCCCTTCAGCACCTTTGATTGGCATGCGTTTTGTTGCTGGTAATTCTTGATTATGCTCGGCATGGCCGTTGGTTAAACGATGTGAAATCGCTAAGCTCATCACATTTCCTAACCCGATATTAGACAAGAGCTGATCAAAACTTTCATTCTTGGTTTCTGCGACCACTTTGGCAATACTTTCTGCTGGTAATTGGTCGAGTTCAATATCACCGAGGGCATGCTTTAACAAGCGCCGTCCAAGTTTGATCGATTCTTGGGCTTGACGATTCTTTAAAACCTGACGTATTTTTGAACGTGCGCGCGCGGTAACAACAAAATTTAACCAGGCTGCGTTAGGCTGTGAGCCCGGCGCGGTGATAATTTCAACGCATTGGCCGCTCTCAAGCGGATGGCTTAACGGGTAAGCCTGACGGTTGATGCGAGCGCCAACGCAAGTATTACCGACATCGGTGTGGACTGCGTAGGCGAAATCGACTGCTGTGGAACCCGCTGGCAGCTCAAGTAAACGGCTATCAGGAGTAAACACATAGATTTCTTCAGGAAATAAGTCGGTTTTAACGTTTTCGATAAATTCGAACGAATTACCTGCGCTTAGTTGCAACTCATGCAGACTTTGGATCCAGCGTCTGGCGCGAACCTGTGCGGTTGTGCCTTGATTATCACTGTTTTTATAATGCCAATGTGCAGCAACGCCTTTGTCAGCCATTTGCTCCATGTGTTCAGTTCTGATCTGTACTTCGACCGGAATGCCATGGGGGCCAAGCATAGAGGTATGCAATGATTGGTAGCCATTAATTTTAGGCAGTGCAATATAGTCTTTAAATCGACCCGGGCGAGGTTTGTATAAGGTGTGCATCGCGCCGAGGCTACGGTAACAGGTATCAATGTCAGCAACGATGATCCGAAACGCGTAGATGTCCATGACATCTTCAAACTGAATCTCTTTACTCTTCATCTTTTTATAGATTGAATAAAGATTTTTTTGACGACCTAAAGTCGTGGCGTCAATGCCAGCTTCTTTTAATCGGCCCGAAATTTCCTGCTCAACATTAAGCAGCATTTCTCGGCGATTGCCTTTGGCATGGTGTACTACTTTACTTAAAACCCGGAAACGATTTGGGTATAAGCCTTTAAACCCAAGCTCTTCGAGTTCAAATTTAATATTGTGAATGCCAAGTCGGTTCGCGATAGGCGCGTATATCTCGAGCGTTTCACGTGAGATACGGCGTCGCTTATCAGGGCGTAATGAATCGAGCGTTCGCATGTTGTGAGTGCGATCGGCCAGTTTAATTAAAATTACCCGCAGATCTTGCACCATGGCCATCATCATCTTACGAAAATTTTCGGCTTGGGCTTCTTCTTTATTGCGAAACTTTAATTTATCGAGCTTTGAAACGCCTTCAACTAATTCCCCAACAGTTTGGCCAAATTGCTGGGCCAGCTGATCTTGGGTAACCGGAGTATCTTCGATAACGTCGTGCAATAGCGCGGCGATAAGGGTTTCGTGGTCGAGATGCATATCAGCCAAAATTTGGCTAACAGCGACTGGATGCGTCACATAAGGCTCACCGCTTGATCGAAACTGTCCCGAATGGGCGTCCCGAGCGACAACATATGCTTGCTTTATTTGTTCAACTTGTGATGGTTCGAGGTAGCCAGAGGCTACCTCGACAAGGTTTTCTATCAGATACAAGTATCACCCCGACAGTGTTAAAATTAGGATGATGAAGTAACGATTCGATATTAACCGATTCGACCTTCAGCAATTGCTGCAACAGCCGCTAATTCAGCTACTTCTTGCTCGTGTTGAGCTAAACGCTCACACTCATCCATGGTTGATGTAGTTACCAGACCTTGTTCAATTTCACGTAGTGCAACGACTGTTGGTTTGTCGTTTTCAACATCTACTAGTGGTTCTTGACCACCGTTGGCTAGTTGGCGAGCACGACGTGCTGCCACTAGAATTAAGTCAAAACGGTTGCCAACCTGTTCTACAGCATCTTCAACTGTTACGCGAGCCATCAGGCACTCCTAAAATTGGATAAAAAATGACGCAAAAGTGTACTCTATTTAAGTTGTTCTGCCAATAACTCTTTGAGCATATCACAATGTTTTATTGCTTGGGGTGATTCTTTTAACCGATTGGCTTTGATAATAGCATTAAAGTCAGCTAAAGCTTGCTCGAAGTTATCATTAACAATTAAAAATTCGTATTCGTTAAAATGGCTCATTTCACTGACGGCTTTGGCCATTCTTGCCGCGATGATTTCATCACTGTCTTGGCCTCGACCGATTAACCGACGTTCAAGTTCTGGCTGCGAAGGCGGTAAAATAAAAATCCCTTGTGCTTGTGGCATCAGCTGTTTTACTTGGCGAGCGCCTTGCCAATCGATGTCAAGAAAGACATCGATACCGCGTTGTAGCTGCTGTTCGATGACAGTACGCGAGGTGCCATAGTAGTTTCCAAACACTTCTGCCCATTCAAAAAATACGCCATCATGAATCAACAGTTTAAATTTTTCAATGCTGACAAAGTGGTAATGTTCACCATCAACCTCACCTGGGCGAGGGCTACGTGTGGTATGAGATACTGACACTTGTAGTTGGTCATTGCTTTCGTCGAGCAGCGCCGAAATTAAGCTGGATTTACCTGCGCCGCTCGGCGCAGAAACAATATATAGCGTGCCCGTAGGTAGCATGGCGGTCCCCAATAAAACTCAATAACAATAATAATGGCGAAATATACCATTAGTTGTTCGACAACACCTAATAATGCTGATGAACTTTATCGTTCAGAGCCACTCGTAAGGCTGGCCATTAAAATACACGACAAAAACGTGCCCTGAGTCACACTTTTGTGGTGGCTAGGCTTTAGTTCAGCTTTAGAGGTAGGGTTATTGGTTATTACCTTGTACTTTGTGATCGTTTTTTGTACTGGGACACTATGGGTCGAGACAACATGGTTAATGTTTAAATCGAGAGAGAGGTGAAATAATAGCATGAGATTAGCACTGTATTTATTGGTTTTATTTTTGTCATTTTCTGGCGCTGTTGAGGCATTGCCAAAGCAATTGACCTTGGGTTATATCAAAGATAGCCAAATGGTTTCAGCGGCTAGCAAGATCTTTTCAATTGCTTATCAACGCATTGGGATTGACGTGACGTTTATTGGCTTACCCGGAAAGCGCTCGTTACAACAAAGTGATAGTGGCCTATTAGATGGCGAGGTATTAAGGATTGCCAATGTTGAAAATCGCTATCAAAATTTAGTGGTCATCCCTGTGCCAATAACGCGTCTCGATGGGGTGGCTTATACCATTAGTAAGCCGACTAATTTAGCTAACTTAGCTGAGTTACTCGATTACCAGATCGGCATTCAAGGCGGAATGCTATGGCAAGAGAAGTTTGTGCAGCATAATCAAGGTTCTCATACCCGAGTAAATAGTGCAGTAATTCAGTTTAAATTACTGATTGCTGAACGCGTGGATTATGTGTTGCTTGGGCGTGCCGTGGGCACAGAGTTAATGAATAGTACTTTTGCAAATAAAAATATTGTAGAGGTATCACCAGTGGTAATGCAGTCACCGCTTTTTCATTATGTTCATCGTAAACATCATGATGTAATCCCGCTTATTACTAAAGAGCTTGAAAATATGCGCGCATCAGGGGAGTTGGCTCAGCTGTTAGCCGCTGGACAATATTAACGGATAATCACAAGGAATATTTGGTGGCCATTGATGTCATTATAGCAGGCCATTTGTCGTGATAAGCCGCAGTTCAACGGGTATCGGGTTTGTTAGTCCCTTTGATACAAGTGAGGGGCTGGAAACAATAATTTTAAACTGACCACTATTCATTTAACGTGAGCTAGTCAATAACACCCTTCGACGGTCGTATAATATCTCTCACACCACTGCCGTGTTCATTGAGCCTTAAACCTCGGCACTTTAAAGTGACAGCGCGCTAATGATAGCCTCGGTGAACGGGAGTTACTTAGCTTTGACACCTCGCTATCGTGTACTAAAATTAATAGAGTGAATTTTGTCTACTAAATTGCTTTTTTCCTTTAGGGGATAAACTATTAATGTTTACTCTTAGCTATATATTCCATCAGGTCCTAGGGTCACGTTTAAATCGTTGGTGGGCCATCAAGAAAATCCAAATTGTCTGGTTATTTATTGCTGTTGCGACGAGTTCCATCGCCGGACAGCTTCCCCCAATCGAATTGTCTACTTATGAGCATAATCCTTATATCGGGCAGCATCTAGCGGGCAAAGGAGCAATTCATGAGATTGTCGAGCAAGCTTTTGATGCTTCTGGTTATACGATTGAAAGCAAATTTTACCCCTTTATACGAGCAATGAAGTTGACCAAGACCGGTTCATCGGTCGCGGTTTTTCCGATTAGTTATGACGGCGAGCTCGAAGCCGAAATGTATTTTTCTGACCCCTTGCCGGGAGAGCGGCTAGGCATGTTGCACAAAAAAAACAGTGACCATGCAACATACGAGCCTCGCGGTAAATATATTGGGGTGTTAAGAGGGCGATATTCAGATTTGAAAAGAATGGATATAAAAACTACGGGAGCAAAATTCTATCAAGTAAGCTCCAATGAAGACTTGCTAAAAATGCTTTACGTTGGGCGGGTTGATTATGTCCTCATCGATAAATTTACAGCAGCAGATTTAATGGTCGATAAACTGCCATATATGATTGGAAAATTAGACTTTGTTAAAGACACGATCAAGCCGCTAAATTTTTATGTTGGTTTTTCAAAAAAAAATCCTAGCAGTAAAGCGCTCGTCACCGCTTTTAATCAAGGTTTAAAAAAGATAACCGCCGCAGGCCGATTGAATAGTATTTTATATGAGCATGGCTTGCTGTCGTATCAATCTAGTGGCAGTAAAAAAGTGCTACGTATCGCCACTGTCGCTAATCCCGATATGCTGACAATGAAAAATTTATCACGCCAATATGAGCTAGAGCATCCTGATATTGTGCTTGATTGGCGCGTGCTTGATGAAACGGTATTACGAAAAAGATTATTAAGTGACCTAGCGGTTTCTGACGGTCAATTTGACGTAATGACGATTGGCGCTTTTGAGGCTCAATTTTGGGCCAGAGAGCATTGGTTAACACCGCTGGTGCAGTTACCACATAATTATAACGAAGCCGATTTGATTGATCAGGTTAGGCAAAGCCTCTCTTATGATAGCCATATCTATGGCTTACCGTTTTATGCCGAAAGCTCGATGACTTATTACAGGAAGGATCTGTTCAAACAGGCCGGAATAACCATGCCGGCTAATCCGACTTGGCGGCAGATTAGGTTATATGCCGCGATAATTCATAATCCAAAGGAAAAAATCTATGGTATTTGTTTAAGAGGTAAAGCAGGGTGGGGAGAGAATATGGCGGTCATTAATACGATCGTTAATGCCTTTGGTGCTCGTTGGTTTGATCAAAACTGGCAAGCTCAACTCAATTCGCGCCAGTGGTTTGATGCCATTTCATTTTATATCGGCTTATTGCAAAATTATGGCCCGCCTAGCCCAGACAAAAATGGCTATAGCGAAATATCTCAATTAGCAGCAGCTGGTCATTGCGGCATTACTATTGATGCAACTGTGGCATCTAGCTTGTTATTTGATCCTGATAAATCAAAAGTTTCAAATTTGATTGGGTATGCCTCAGCACCAACTGCTGTCACATCAAGAGGCGGTGGTTGGTTGTGGGTTTGGGCGCTGGCAATACCGAGCTCTTCGACCCTAAAAGAAGATGCATTTGAGTTTATTACTTGGGCAACCTCCAAAAGTTATATTGATAAAGTTGCTCAATCGAATGGCTGGATGGCTATGCCGCCAGGCACGCGATATTCAACTTATCAAAATGATAATTATCGTTTTGCTGCGCCGTTTTCATCGTTTGTGCTAGCAGCAATTGAGAATAGCGCTCCGAAGGGAGAAACACCGAGAACACACCCGTATTTGGGATCTAATCTGGTGGCGATCCCTGAGTATCCGGCGTTAGGCACTGAAGTGGGACAAAATATCAGTTTGGTGTTGGCGAAAAAGAAAACCTTGAGTAATGCGTTGCGAAGCTCGCAAAGCTTTGTGGCTAAAAAAATGCGATTAGCAGGTTATGGCAATTAAAACCTAGACGACAACTTATTATAATGATGAACTGGCGATATAATTTTTGATTGTTCGTCATATGAAGCCAATGCTTGGTCAATATTATGGACAGCCGCATAACGTTAGGTAAAAATGACAAAAGCATTCTCTCAAGCATGTGAAAATAATAAGCAACCGATATTATCTGTGCTTGAACAAGCCTTTAGTTCAACAGAACAGGTATTAGAAGTGGGTTCAGGTACCGGCCAACATGCCATTTATTTGGCCAAAAACTTAGCCCATCTAATGTGGCAAACCAGTGATTTAGCCTGTAATCACCCAGGTATTAATCAATGGTTGAGCGATGTTTCTTTAGCTAACCTGCGACCGCCAATTACCTTGGATCTTAATGTAACGTGGCCCGTTGAATCGTTTGATGGCATCTTTACCGCCAATACCTTGCACATTGTTAGCTGGCGTTTAGTCGAGAATTTCTTTACTGGTGTTGCCAAGCACCTGACGGTGGGCGGTTCATTGTGTGTTTATGGCCCCTTTAATTATCAAGGTCAATTTACCAGCGCCAGCAACGCTGATTTTGATTTGTGGTTAAAAGGACGCGATCCTGACAGTGGCATTCGTGATATCGAAGCGATTGAACGATTAGCCATTGCGGCGGGCTTAGTGTTGACGTTCGATCATCAAATGCCTGCTAATAATAGATTGTTGGTTTTTCGAAAAATCTAGTGGCGCCGATTAATCGGCATTTTTAAACGGCAGGGCCAGCTGGCACTGCCGCTGATAGGCACGGAGCTGTTGGCGCTCTTGCGCGCAAAAATCCTTGATCGCAGGCCTAAATTCGGCTTGTTTTATCCAGTGATACGAGTGGGTTAATATTGGTTCAAACCCCCGTTGAATCTTATGCTCGCCCTGAGTGCCGGGGTTAAACCCATGCAGTTTATGCTCAATGCAAAACTCAATGCCTTGGTAATAACAGAGTTCAAAATGCAAATTGGGGAAATACTCGGTACAGCCCCAATAGCGGCCATATAACTGGTGTTGGTCGACAAAAAACCAAGCAGCCGCGACATAGTTTTGCTGATAACTGGCGATAACCAACAACACATTGCTTGCTGGATCTGCAATGATCTGTTGAAAAAACGCTTTGGTTAAATGCGGGCTATGGCCACGTTTGGCATAGGTTAATTGATAGGTTAGGTAAAAGAAGTCCAGTTCGCGCTCGCTTATTTGATCGGTTCTAAAACGCTGTATTGTTAGCCCTTGGCTGGCGATTGATAAGCGTTCTTTGTTGGTGTTTTTTCTTTTTCTGGCTGTAAATGTCGACAAAAAATGTTCAAAATCTAGATAGTCACGATTAAACCATTGAAATTGCACGGTGTGGCGTGAAAAAACATCGTTGGGCAATTGCTCTGATGTGGGACAAAATAATAAATGCCAGCTATTAAAGTCTTGCTGCTGGCAGTGTTCAGTCAGCGATTGCATGATTTGATATTGTGAAATATCACTTGATAGCAGCTTATCACTGCTAACAGGCGTAAAGGGAATGGTACTTACTAGCTTAGGATAATAAGCATAACCATGACGTTCAAATGCATCGGCCCAAGCCCAGTCAAAAACAAACTCGCCCCACGAATGTTGCTTAATATAGAGCGGTAAAATAGCCTTAAGCTGGTTGTCCTCGTTGTGGACCAACATATGGTGTGGTGTCCAGCCATTGGCAGCGACGGTGCTGTGGCTAGTCTCTAACGCGTTAAAGAAAGATTGTTGTAAAAATGGCGAATCACTATTGTTTAATCTTTGCCATTGAGCGGCTGGGATCTGACTAATGCTGTCGATAAAATCAATCTTCATCGTTATTCCTAATAAATTCTTGCTGCTGAGGCTATTTTGTTAACGTTTATTCTGACAAAATACTAATAAATTAACCGTGAAGAATCAAAAAAATGTCATTAACTGAATTACTTAATCAAATTGAAAATCAGCCGCAGCAAATCGACTTTGTGCAAGTGATGGCGGTGATAAGTGAGCATTATAATTACCAGCCAACAACGTTTACTAATGGTTCGCTGCTTAACGAAGCGGGTAATAATGAAGGTTCGTGCAAAATATTTGCCTTTGCACAGCTTAATAAATTGAATCAGCTGCAAACGTTAGCGTGTTTTGGTGCTTATTATCGTGATGATGTTTTAAAGCATCCGCAAGGTGACGATCATGGCAATATTCGACAATTTATCGCTCAAGGTTGGCAAGGCATAAAATTTGAAGGCGTGGCACTGGTTGCAGTTTAAGTTAGCGAGTCGTCACAGCTATTAAAATCATGGTCTAGGGGTTAATAAATGGAGCGAAAATTACCACCTTTAAAAGCCTTGCGAGTCTTTGAGGCGGCGGCACGATTACAGAGCTTTACCTTAGCAGCCCAAGAGTTGCATGTGACTCATGGTGCGGTCAGCCAGCAAATTAAATTATTGGAGGCGTATTTTAATCAGCCATTATTTGTTCGTTCACACGGTAAAATATCGTTGAATGAGCAAGGTAAAAAACTGCTACCAGTAACCTCTAGTGCTTTTGACCAACTCGCGAACGTTTGTGAAACACTGAGCAATGATATTGCAATTGAAACGCTAACGATTAGTTTGACCTCGGCGTTTGCTATTCATTGGTTAGTGCCGCGATTAAATGACTTTCAACAACGCCACCCTAATATTCGACTTAAACTTCAGCCAAGCGCAACCTTTGATGGTTTTAATAACGGTACTGAGGTAGATGTTGCGATCCGCTGGGACTGCCAGCACGATCAAATGACTAACGTGACTAAACTTTTTGATGTTGATGCCTTTGTTGCCTGTGCACCGCAATTGCTCGACGGCGATGGTGGCTTAAAAACGCCGACCGATCTGGCACGGCAAACTTTAATTCATGATGACGATGGCACGGCGTGGAAAACGTGGTGCCAAGAAGCGGGCATTGACAACGTTGATACGACGACCGGACACTACTTTTCAGATTCTGCGTTAGCATTGCAGGCGGCAATTGATGGTCAAGGCGTGATCACTGCGGGCAGTATTCTCGCTGCGCGAGAATTAGAGCAAGGAAAATTAGTTATTCCGTTCAATATATTTGTTGGCAGCCGCATGGCTTATTATTTGTTTTACCCTAAGAAAGACAGCTCACAACCAACTATTGAGCTATTTCATCGTTGGTTGCTAGCGCAAGTTGAACATTACCAACAAACGCGGACACCGCTGAGTCGGTATGTGGTTGCTGTTAGATAATCTAACAATGTGGATTAGATTAAATCGATTGAAAAGTGACCAGTTGATAGATTAATCTGGTAATACTTTAAACGATACAAGCCGTTCGCTATGCCAAGCCGTACCACCCGAATTTTACACCGCCAACCTAAAGAAACATTACCCGTCGCTGCGATCGGTGATGGTCCATATATCATTGATCAAGATGGCAAACGTTACATTGATGCCTCCGGCGGTGCTGCAGTTTCTTGTTTAGGTCACTCAAATACTAAAGTTCGCCAAGCCATTAAAGATCAGGTTGATAAAATAGCGTTTGCCCATACGTCGTTTTTTACCAGTGATCCGGCCGAAGATTTGGCGGATTTTTTGGTTGAGCAAGCACCTGAAGGGCTTGATTATGCGTATTTTGTTTCGGGTGGATCTGAAGCGGTTGAGTCAGCACTAAAGTTGGCGCGTCAATATTTTATGGAACGTGGCGAAAGCTCACGAAAATACTTTATTGCGCGCAAGCAAAGCTATCATGGTAATACCTTAGGTGCGTTAGCCGCTGGTGGCAATATGTGGCGCCGGCAACAATTTGATCCACTGCTGATTAAAGTTGAGCATATTAGTCCTTGTTATCCTTATCGCGGCAAAGCGACCGGCGAAAGTGACTTCCAATACGGTCAGCGCATAGCCAATGAGTTAGACGAACGCATTCAAGCGCTTGGGGCTGAAAATGTTATCGCGTTTTTAGCCGAGCCGGTCGTGGGCGCGACATCGGGGGTCTTAACGCCAGTGCCGGGCTATTTTAAACGGGTACGAGAAATTTGCGATCAACATGGTATTTTATTGATTCTTGATGAAGTAATGTGCGGCATGGGGCGCACCGGCAGTTTGTTTGCTTGTGAACAAGAAGATATCACCCCTGATATTTTGACCGTGGCCAAAGGCCTGGGCGCTGGCTATCAGGCGATTGGTGCGATGCTGCTCAGCGGTAAAATATACGACGTGATTATCAATGGCAGTGGTTTTTTCCAGCACGGTCATACTTATCTCGCACATTCAACGGCGTGCGCGGCTGCATTGGCGGTTCAGCAGGAAATCGTTAGCCATAATCTACTCGATAATGTCAATTTGATGGGCGCTAAGTTTGAGCAGGCGTTGATTGAGCGTTTTGGCGATCATCCTAATGTGGGTGATATTCGTGGCCGTGGATTATTTTGGGGACTTGAGTTGGTTGCTAATCGCGTCACAAAAGCACCATTAGATCCTGAGTTAAAGATCCATAGCGCGATTAAAAAGGCCGCGATGGCGCAAGGCTTAATTTGTTATCCGAGTGGGGGCACAATTGACGGGGTCGCTGGCAACCATATTTTACTCGCTCCATCGTTTATTATCGAACAATGCCATGTTGATGAAATTGTTGAAAAATTGGGGCTAGCATTAGACCAAGCATTAGTAGAAAAGGGGATAGTTAATGCAACAAAATAATTCAGTGATTATTTGCGTAGCGCCTAATGGTGCTAGAAAAGGTAAACAAGATCATAGTGCTATACCTATTACCCCTGAAGAATTAGCGGTTGAAGCTGAAAATTGTTTACGGGCAGGCGCTTCAATGATTCATCTGCATGTTAGGGATCCCCAAGGTAAGCATTCAATAGAACCTGCCTATTATCGCCCGGCAATCGCGGCAATTAGAGCGCGAGTTGGTCATGACTTAATTATTCAAGCGACCACCGAGGCTGTAGGCATGTACACGCCAGAGCAGCAGATGGCAGCGGTACGCGAGCTAAAGCCTGAAGCCGTCTCTGTGGCCCTAAAAGAGCTGTGTCCAGAGGGCCGTGAACAGCAAGCTGGCGAGTTCTTTCGCTGGTTGTTAGATAATAAAATTGCACCGCAATATATTCTTTATAGTGTTGAAGATATCAAGCGTTTGATTAAGCTGCATCGTCAAGGCGTGATCCCTGATGTCTGTCCATCATTATTACTGGTATTAGGGCGCTACAGCGAAAATCAGACCTCCGATCCTGATGACTTAAAGCCAATGCTGGCAGCGCTTGCTGAGTTTGAGTCGGTGTGGGCTGTCTGCGCATTTGGTGCTAAAGAAGCAGATTGCGTATTGCTTGCTGCACAACATGGTGGCCACTGTCGCATTGGATTCGAGAACAACATGTTACTGCCAAGTGGTGCTAAAGCGGCGAATAATGCGGCATTGATCACAAATTTCGTGTCAAATCTTGGTAAGTTGGGTCGTGTTCGGGCAACCTCCGCCGAATCTCGAGAAATACTAGGGATGAAATAGAATAAGGACTTTCTATTGGGTGCTAATACTTTTACACTAGCGCCGCACTGAGCAGGTTGGCTTAGAGCAAGGTTTTACCTAATACTGGATTATTATTTTAATGGTTATATTTGGTTTAAGTCATAAAGACCAACTATTATATAATCATAAACTAACAGCAACAGCTGTATGTTTACTCTAATTACATAAGTATAAAAACAAAGGAGAAATGAATGTTAATTAAAAAGTTAGCCATTACTGCAATGGTTGGTGCTGCTACTATGATGACAGCCTCTGCATTTGCAGAAACTAAGCACGTAGTTATTGGTACCGGTGGTCAAACTGGTGTTTATTACCAAGTTGGTGGTGCAATTTGTCGCCTAGTTAATAAAGGCACTTCAGATCACAACATTAACTGTACTCATAAAACAGGTGGTTCTGTAACTAACCTTAACGGCATTCGTGCTGGCGATGTTGACATGGGTGTTGCTCAATCTGATTGGCAGTATCATGCATATAACGGTACGGCTCCAGACAAGTTCCAAGACGGTGCAAACAAAGAATTACGTGCGGTATTCTCAGTACACCCTGAACCGTTCACCGTAGTTGCTCGTGCAGACTCTGGTATCAAGACTTTTGCTGATCTTAAAGGCAAAAAAGTTAACGTTGGTAACCCAGGTTCTGGTCAGCGTGGCACCATGGAAGTAATCATGGGTAAAATGGGTTGGACCATGGACGATTTCGCCGTGGCATCTCAGCTAAAATCATCAGAGCAAGCGGCAGCGCTTTGTGATGGTAAAGTTGATGCAATCGTATTTACTGTAGGTCACCCAAACGGTTCAATCAAAGAAGCAACGACTTCTTGTGATGCTGTGATGGTACCTGTAGCTAACGCCCAAGCGATGAAGCTAGCGTCAGACAATGATTATTATGCAATGACTACTATTCCAGGTGGCATGTATAAAGGTACTGATACTGAGACGGCAACGTTTGGTGTTGGCGCTACTTTTGTTAGCTCAACAGCAACTGACGACGAAACTATTTACCAAATGGTAAAATCAGTTTTTGGTAACTTTAAGCGTTTCAAGAAAATGCACCCAGCGTTTGCTCATCTTAAAGAAAGCAACATGATCATTGATAACCTATCTGCTCCATTACACGATGGTGCAATTCGTTATTACAAAGAACGTGGTTGGATGTAATTTAATATTCGCCTAAAGTGAATATAATTCAGTAGTCTACGAAAGGCGAAAGTGTCACAACACTTTCGCCTGATTTCGTTTTTAGCGCTGTCAACCTGCAGCGGCTAGAAGTAGAAAAGTTAAGCAAAATTCCATTAATAACGCGAGAAGTGATCGGCATTTAGGTGTTGATATTCGCCAGAGAGATAGAGATATGGGGATGAATGCAGATAACAGCAGCAACTCACAACAAATGACTGATTCAGAAATACAAGATTTAGTCTCATCAAGTGATATGGGAGGGCGAACGCCCACAAATAAAGCCATAGTTAATTTACTTGCTATGACCGCATTGGCTTGGTCGCTATTTCAAGTGTGGATCGCCTCACCTGTGCCATTTACGATTGGTTGGGGAGTATTTTCTGGGGATGAAGCGCGTAAAATTCACCTAGCATTTTCAATGTTTCTTACTTTCTTGGCCTATCCAGCCCTGAAAAGCTCGTCGCGTAAACATATTTCAGTATTTGACTGGACGTTGGCTATTGTCGGTGCATTTTGTGCGCTTTATCCGTTTATTGCCGACTCGGCATTAGTGGATGGACTCTTTGGCACTATGCTATCTGATCGCCCAGCAAATCCAAACACCTTTGACATCGTTGCCTCGGTAATCGGCATTGTCTTGTTACTAGAAGCGACCCGTCGTGCCTTAGGCCCGCCGTTGATGGTCGTTGCTATTGTATTCTTGTGTTATACCTTCCTTGGGCCATATGCCCCAGGACTGCTAGCTTGGAAAGGTTCTTCTTTTGGTGGCACCATGGATCACCAATGGTTATTCGGTGAAGGGGTCTTCGGGATCGCACTGGGTGTATCAACCGAGTTAGTGTTCTTATTCGTATTATTTGGCGCCTTGTTAGATCGCGCTGGTGCGGGTAACTACTTTATTAAAATTGCCTTCTCATTGATGGGCCACTTACGTGGTGGACCGGCCAAAGCTGCTGTAGTTGCGTCAGGCATGACCGGATTAATTTCGGGTTCTTCAATTGCCAACGTAGTTACTACGGGTACTTTTACCATTCCAATGATGAAACGCGTTGGTTTTAGCCCTGAAAAAGCCGGTGCGATTGAAGTTGCTTCATCGGTCAACGGCCAGATTATGCCACCCGTAATGGGAGCCGCTGCGTTCCTAATGGTGGAATACGTTAACATTCCTTATTTCGAAGTGGTTAAACACGCATTTTTACCGGCGATCATCTCTTATATCGCGCTCGTTTACATTGTGCATTTAGAGGCAATGAAGTCTGGCATGCAAGGCTTGAATAAGCTTGGGGAAAGCAAGCCTGGTAAGTATGTCATGCTATCTTGGGCAATGACCGTATCAGCTATTATGGCGATGGCGGGTGGTCTTTATTACTTATCCGAAGTTTATCAGTTACTGGAATCTACCGGCGCACGTTTAATGGGTGTTGCAGGAATTTTAGCGGTGCAGTTTTTCGTGGTTAATAGTCTAAAGGCCAAAACGACGGAAAATACTTATGCACAGTTAGTATCAACCGGTGCGATGGTTTTGTGTAATATCGTGGTTGGTGCCTTTGGTCTGTTTTTCTTAATCGACATCGTTCAAGCGACAGTAGGTAATGAATATACGCCTTGGGTTATGGGTGCGATTACAATCGCTGCCTATATTTATTTAGCTAAATTAAGTTCAGCTTATCCTGATTTAGTGTTGGACGATCCAAATTCACCGGTGTTGGAATTGCCAGAAACAAAACCAACCGTCATGGCGGGTTTGCACTTCTTATTACCCGTTATCGTATTGATTTGGTGTTTGATGGTCGAGCGTTTGTCACCAGGACTGTCGGCATTTTATGCCACGATACTGATGATCTTTATCTTGCTAACTCAGCGTTATGTTTTTGCTTTTTTTCGCAATCAAGAGACTATGGGCCGCTTCAAATTAGGCTTTGACGAGTTGATTGAAGGCTTAATCGCTGGTGCGCGTAATATGATTGGTATTGGCATCGCAACAGCGGCCGCTGGTATTATCGTTGGTGCTGTTTCGCAAACAGGCGTTGGACTTAAACTCGCAGCACTGGTTGAATTCCTGTCAATGGGCAACATTATGTTGATCCTGTTGTGGACCGCAATCTTAAGTCTTATTTTAGGCATGGGCTTACCGACCACCGCGAACTATATTGTTGTTTCCTCGTTACTGGCTCCGGTTATTGTTAGCCTAGGTCAACAAAATGGTTTAATTGTGCCGTTAATTGCGGTGCATATGTTTGTGTTCTATTTTGGCATTATGGCCGATGTTACGCCGCCGGTGGGGCTCGCGTCCTTTGCCGCCGCCGCAATATCAGGTGGTAAACCAATAACCACTGGCTTTATCGCATTTTTCTACTCGTTGCGTACCGCGTTATTACCATTCCTATTCATTTTCAATACCGATTTGTTGCTGATTGATGTCACCTTTACCGAAGGCATATTTATCTTTATTGTGGCAACTGCCGCGATGTTGATTTTTACTGCAGGTACTCAAGGTTACTTCCTTGCAAGATCAAAGCTTTGGGAGTCAGCAGCGTTAATGTTGGTTGCATTCACCTTATTCCGTCCTGGTTTTTGGATGGACTATGTGGTGCCACCATACGAAGAGCGCGGTGGTGCTGGCCTGGTGCAAGCAATGGCCGATGTTGAGCCAGGACAAGAATTAAAGATCTTGGTTAATGGCGAAAACGATGTTGGTGATCCCGTGACCTTAACGATGTTATTAACCGTTGGTGATGAAACTACTGGTCAAGATCGACTGGAAGGTTATGGTTTAGAGTTGCTTACTCAAGATAATGGCGATGTCATGATCGATGGCGTTGGTTTTGACAGCGGCGCTTCAAAAGCAGGTTTTGACTTTGATCAGGTCATTGCTAGTGTTGGCGTACCCGTTGACCGTCCTGCTCGTCAGTGGTTCTATATTCCTGCCTTATTCTTATTAGGTTTAATTGGGTTTGCTCAACGTCGTCGTGCGGCGGTATTGAGTCAAGCGCAAGTTTAACCTGATGCGATAATTGATTTGTCGATTATAAAACGGTCCTTTGATGGGCCGTTTTTTTTGATAAAAAATTGATCAGTTAATTAATTAAATTAGGATAAACCACATTGTAGGTAGCTGAATTCACCTTGGTTTATGGTGAGTTTTAGTTTGTGTATTGATACCATTTGCATTAAATCATTGCCCACTTGTGCCAATTCAAATAAACAATAACGGCGTTGCTCTCAATCCCAATAGCTAGCTATTAGTCAATCGAGCGCCTTGTTCTAATATATTTTACTCAGGCACAACAAGATCACATAATTAATGCAAATGGTATGACAACTAAATACAGGGTGTTTGCTATCAATCTCAGGGGTAATAGTGTGCAGTGAGTTCAGTTATTTCTGGCACATGGCGAAAAAATTACGTAGTGTTGAGTTAATGGTTAGGGGTTTTTATCAAGGATGGTAAATTTCATGTTCAAGTTGAAAAGTAAAATTTTAGTTGGCGCTACCCTGTTGGTTGCTCTTCCCGTCATTATCTCCTCATTTATTATTGGTTACCAATCATCGACCAGCGCCTACCAAGCGATGGAGGTTGCAACTAACGAGCGTTTGTTAGCCGTTCGGGATATTACTAAGGGCCGGCTCGAAGATTATTTAGGTAATATCGATAAGCAAGTTCGGACCTTTTCTCAAAGTACGATGACGATTAATGCAATGCATGCGTTTAAATGGTCATATGACAGTTATGAAACCCAAGTTACAGTGTCGCCGGATACCGCCAGAGATGAACTGAGTCGCTATTATCAACAAGCGTTTAATCAGCAATATCAATCACGCAATCAAGGGGAAAATGCGGCAGTTGAGCAATGGCTTGGCAATTTGTCCGATACCTCTCTCTTGCTTCAGCATCAATTAATCGCGAAAAATCCCCATCCCTTAGGTCAAAAAGATCAGATGATTGCGCTTAATAATCATTCCGATTATGCCCGCACTCATCAGCTTTATCATCCAGTCATTAGCAACTACTTAGCCGAGTTTGAGTATTACGACATATTTTTAGTTGATAGTGCTAGCGGTAATATTGTTTATTCGGTGTTTAAAGAATTAGATTTTTCAACGTCATTAACAACGGGCACCTTTGCTAATTCGGCTATTGGTGAAGTCTTTAGAAAAGCACAACAAGCGACGACGCCAGGTGAGACGGTGATCAGTGATTTTTCAAGTTATCAGCCGTCTTACCAAGATGCTGCGGCGTTTATCGCAACGCCTATTTTTGATCAAGGTAAAAATATCGGGGTGCTGATTTTTCAAATGCCGATAGGTCGAATCAATAACATTATGAATCAAGACGGCCACTGGCAGCAATCAGGGCTAGGAAAATCTGGCGAAACCTATTTAATTGGCCAAGACAATACGCTCAGATCTGAGAGTCGATTTTTGCAGCAAGATTTACCCGGTTATATAACAGCCTTAAAGAATGGTGGGGTTAGTGCAGAGGTTGTCGGTACTATTGAGGCGAAAAATAGCGGAATTGGTCTGCAAGCGGTAAGCACTCCGTCGGCGTCGAAAGCATTAAATGGTCAATCGGGGATTGAAACTATTAATGATTACCGCGGAATTTCAGTGTTATCGGCTTATGCGCCGGTAACGTTTAACGGCTTAAACTGGGCTATTCTGGCTGAAATCGATACCAGTGAGGCTTTTGCTAGTGCTAATGCGATGACGACAGCGATTAAAATATCATCGGTCTCTGTCGGGCTAATGTTGATTATATTCGGACTAGTAGGCGGTCGGTTGTTCGCTAATAGAATTAGTAAGCCGATTATAAACTTAAGTACTGGGATCGAGAAAGTTGAGCTCGGTTCCGATTTAACTCACCGTTTTATGATTGAAACGGGCGACGAAATTGGCCAAGCATCAAAGGCATTAAATTCAATGTTAACAAAGTTTCACGGTGGCATTAAACATGTCGCTGATAATTCGACGCAAATTGCGACCACAGCCGAGCAAGCATCGGTGATAACTAATCAAAACAGCGTCTTGATTGAAGAGCAACACAACCAAACAGCGATGGTCGCGACAGCCATGGAACAAATGACCTGTGCGATTGAAGAGGTTGCCAGTCATATCGGTAATATGGTGATTGCAGTTGATGAGGCTAACCAGCAGTCGACTGAGGGTTATGACCTCATGAAATCAATGGTTGACGCCGTTAATAACCTGGCCCAACAAATTGATTCGGCGACGGCAGTCATTAATGACTTTGAGCAACACAGTGGTCAAATTATCGCGGTACTCGATGTCATTAAAAGCGTCGCCGAGCAAACGAATTTATTGGCTCTTAATGCTGCAATTGAAGCCGCAAGAGCGGGAGAACAAGGGCGCGGTTTCGCAGTAGTAGCCGACGAAGTCAGGGCGTTAGCGAGTCGGACCCAACATTCGACGACTGAAATAACCGAAGTCATTGATAAATTACAAGCTAGCTCAGCCAAAGCGGTGACAGTAATGGAGCAAAGCCAACGTTCGACATCAGAGGTTGTTGAGCAAGCACAAGCTGCCAGTGAGCGTTTTTCGGCAGTATCGCAATCAATTGAAGATATAAATAACATGAACCAAATGATTGCCGCAGCCGTTGAAGAGCAACGCGCGACAACAGTAGATATTAATAAGAATGTATTGTCGATATCGGATGCCGCGCATGAATGCGCTGATGGCTCTAAGCAAACTGCTGAAGCATCAAGGGATTTGGCATCGCTCGGTGGAAACTTACGTCAGTTAGTTGCTCAATTTAAAATTTAAGCGCTAGTTACAGCTTAAAAAAGCGCATAAACTCGCACCAGTTTTTTGTTTGTTGTTGCAGATTCGCGGGCTGAAAACGCACCAGGGTACCAGGACGTGCCTGCGCTATTTTAAATAGGTCGCGCTTAGCAATACAGCCAAGTTTGGGGTAACCACCTAATGTTTGGCGGTCATTGAGTAAAATAATTGGTTGGCCATCGGGGGGAATTTGCACCGAGCCCAGTGCGATCCCCTCTGATATTATGCCCGCAAGTTCGCTGCTGATTGCCGGGCCCGCCAGACGAATGCCCATGCGGTCGCTGTGAGGTGTCACTTCATATTTACTTTGATAGAAGCGTGATTTCTGCTCGGCGCTAAAAGCATCGCATTGATAAGATTCAATTAAATTTAGCATGATCTCAGTTGGGTAAGTTGTGACATAACGGGCTGGCACGCTATGGTGAGTCAGCGGTGAGCCAGTTAACGTTAAATCGTCGACCAGCAGTTGATCCGCTTGACGTAACTTATTTCCCAATCCAAATTTATTATTATGCTCCGCAAGGCCGCCTAGTTGATTGCGACAAACAGTTGCTGCGCTGTTAAATACTAATGGCGCTTTAATGCCTCCGGCTACGCTAACATAGGCGCGTAATCCACTGTGAGCTATGCCCAAGCTTAATACTTGGCCTTTTTTGAGGACAAAGGTATGCCAATTGGCTTGTGGCTGGCCATCGACGGTTGCTTGCATTTCCGCCCCGGTGAGGGCAAGTAAAATGTCTTTGGTTGCTTTAAAGCTGGCTTGACCCAGGGTTATCTCGATCGCGGCGGCATCGGCGGAGTTATTCAGTAATTTATTGCCCCAGCAAAACGCGTGTAGATCAATTGGCCCACCAGGGCTAAGCCCTAAATATGCCGAGCCATGACGACCAAGATCCTGAATTAGCGATAAAAACCCTGGGTTAATTACTTCCAATCCAGACATAACTTTCCCCCTAGGTCTTGGTATTGTTCGATATCGATTGGTTGAAATCTTACCTTATCTCCGACTTTAAAAGGCATGATCGGATCGCCAGTAGGATCGAATAATTTGCGAGGGCAATTACCAATGATTTGCCAGCCCCCTGGGCTGTCATTGGGATATACAGCAGTTTGCTGATCTGCAATGCCAACACTGCCAGCTGGAATTTTTAACCGAGGTTTATGATGTCTTGGCGTTGCGATGCGAGGATCTACCGAGCCTAAAAAAGCAAAACCTGGCGCAAACCCTATCGCGCACACCGTATAATCTTGCTGACTATGAATTGTGGCTACTTGTGCGGTCGTTAAATTATGGTACTTTGCTACTGACTCAAGATCGGGGCTGACTTCTAATCCATAATAAACCGGCAAAACAATGGTGGTAGAGTTTTGAATTGAATGGTGTTGATCTAACTGAGTTATCACTAACTGAGCGGCGGTCACTAACTGCTCAATGGTTATTATTAACGGATTATATTCCAGTAGCAATGAAGTATACGAAGGAACAGCGTCGGTAATCGCAGCCCCCAATTGGGCAGTAATAATCTGATTAAACTGAGCTATCTGTTGTGGCAATGAGGTATCGATTTTATCGCCAAAATAGATCATTAGCGCTGCTTCTGATACCTGAACTAAACGTATCGTCATCACGTTACTCAGGTTGGGTCAGCGCGAGTTTTAGTGCTTTAATACAAGCCACTGATTCGGCATTATCACCATGTACACAGACCGTATCAACCTTAAGCTGGAGCACAGAACCATCGGTAGTCACTATTTCATTGGTGTCAGCAAGCCGCACCACTTGCTTAATAATGTCACTTGTTTGATGTAATACCGCGCCAGGCACAGAGCGTGACACTAATTTGCCATCAGGGGTGTAAGCCCGATCAGCAAAGGCTTCAAACAATAAGCTAACCCCTTGCAGAGCCGCTATTTTCTGGAGTCTTTCATTGTCGCTAGTCGCCAAAACCATTAAGGCGGGTTTCGCGACCTGACTGGCAACCCCGCTGACAATTGCAGCAAAGATTTCAAGATCGTTCATCATGTCGTTATATAACGCGCCATGAGGTTTCACATAACTGACATCTGCGCCATAAAGCGTGCACATGCCTTGCATTGCCCCGACTTGATACGCCACTAAATGAGTAATTTCAGCTAACGAACAAGGGATTGAGCGACGACCAAAGCCTTTTTTGTCGTCATAACCCGGATGCGCGCCAATAGTCACCTGATGCTCGATCGCATTTTTTATGGTGCGTGCCATTACATCAGGATCGGATGCATGAAAGCCACAAGCAATATTGGCCATGTCGATCCACGGCATTACGGCTTGGTCTAGGCCTAGCGGCCACAAGCCATAGCTTTCACCCATATCACAGTTAAGTTTCATCTACTTGCCAGCCACGTTAATTTTAAGTTAACGATATATCAAAAGTAAAACGTATGCAAAATAAGTGTGTTTTGTATTTGTTTCAGGTTTTACTCGATATTCTGGATCTGCTCCCGCATTTGTTCGATTAAAACCTTGAGCTCAACGCTGGCTTGGGTAATGTCACTGTTGATTGATTTTGAGGCTAAGGTATTGGCTTCACGGTTAAATTCTTGCATCATGAAATCGAGGCGTCTGCCACAAGCGCCGCCTTTTTTCATGATTTTTTGCGTTTCGCTGACATGACTGTCAAGTCGGTCGAGTTCTTCGGCGACATCAACTTTTTGCGCCAACAAGACTAACTCTTGTTCTAAACGTTCTGGGTCGAGCTGAATTTTAGCTTCTTCGAATTTATTATTGAGACGCTGACGCTGCCATTCGATTATCGTCGGCATGTTTGATCTGATCGTCGAGACAAGTTCACTAATGGCGTTAAGGCGGGTCACTATCATCGTTTTAAGGTTGTCACCCTCGCTAGCACGGGCGGCAATAAACTGTTCAATAGCCAGATCAAATTGCGCGAGCAAGGCGCTATTAATTTCGTCGATGTCTTGTTCTGGCGTTGCAATTACGCCGGGCCAATTCAGAATATCAAGCGGGTTTATTGAGCCACTGCCGGCTTGCTGTATTACCCAGTTGGCTTGCTTTATCACCTGACTGGCTAATTTATTATTAATGTTGAGGGACGTTTGATCATTGCGCGGCTCAAAACGCAGGTTGCATTCTACTTTGCCGCGCTGCAGGCGGTTGCGAAAACGTTGGCGTAAAATAGGCTCTAAACTGCGCAGATGTTCTGGCAATCGAATATAGGTTTCGAGATAGCGCTGGTTTACCGAGCGAATTTCCCAGCTAGCATTGCCCCAATCAGCGTTCGTTTCTTGGCGAGCAAATGCAGTCATGCTGTGGATCATGTTGTTTCCCCTGTCTATTTTTACTCTCAGTATAAACTTGCTGCTGAGATCGGGCAATGGCGATAGCCAATCAGGATGAGTGTCTCTATAATAGCGGGCAATTTGAACAGCCCCAATAATTAAGGTACAGCCATGAGCCAGCAAGCAGCATCGAGCGAAACAAATATCCGTCCAAGCGGCCGAGCTAATGACGAAGTCAGAGCCGTTAAATTCACCCGTCATTTTACTGAGCATGCAGAAGGTTCGGTATTGGTTGAGTTTGGTGGCACTAAGGTTTTGTGTAATGCCACCGTTGAAACGGGGGTGCCGCGTTTTCTTAAAGGCAAAGGTCAGGGTTGGATTAACGCTGAATATGGCATGTTACCGCGTTCTACGCATTCTCGAATGCGACGTGAAGCCAATGCCGGCAAGCAAGGTGGCCGTACATTAGAGATTCAACGACTCATCGCTCGCTCATTGCGTGCTGCGGTTGATCTTGAAGTATTAGGTGAATTCACGATTACTATCGACTGTGATGTTATTCAGGCTGATGGCGGCACTCGCACGGCTTCCATTACTGGTGCTTGTGTGGCGTTGGTTGATGCTATTAATCACATGCTCGAAAAGAAGATGATCAAGAAAAATCCGCTTAAATACATGATTGCTGCTGTGTCTGTTGGTATCTATAAAGGCCAAGCGGTTTGCGATTTAGATTATCCTGAAGATTCAGCGGCCGAAACAGATATGAATGTTGTGATGGCCGACAACGGCAAGATGATTGAAGTGCAAGGCACAGCCGAGGGCGAACCGTTTAGCCACGATGAGTTGTTAGCGATGCTAGCGCTAGCAAATGATGGCATTAAAGATTTATTTACCAAACAGTTAGAAACACTGAAGTAAGGAATTAACATGAAACAATATCAAATTGATTTTATTGAGTTTGCACTCGAACGTGGCGTACTAAAATTTGGCGAATTCACCTTAAAATCGGGTCGTACTAGCCCTTACTTTTTTAATGCTGGCTTGTTTAATACCGGTCGTGACTTAGCACGTTTAGGGCGTTTTTATGCGGCTGCATTGATCGACAGTGGCATTGATTATGATTTATTATTTGGCCCAGCATATAAAGGCATTCCGATCGCGAGTGCCACGGCACTGCAATTGTGCGAAGTGCATGATATTGATATGCCTTATTGCTTTAATCGCAAAGAAAAGAAAACTCACGGCGAAGGTGGCAGCTTAGTCGGTAGCGAGTTAACCGGTAAAGTCATGTTAGTGGATGATGTGATCACTGCTGGTACGGCGATTCGTGAGTCAATGGACATTATTAACGATAATGGCGCGACGTTAGCTGGGGTTTTAATTGCCCTTGACCGTCAAGAAAAAGGAAAAGGCGAGTTGTCTGCTATTCAAGAAATAGAGCGTGACTACGGCGCGACCGTTATTTCAATTGTTACGCTGACCGATTTAATTGGTTACTTGACTGAAAAGGGTGAACTAACAGACACTCTTGCAACGGTAACGGCTTATCGCGATCAGTACGGCGTATAACCTGATCTACCTGCTAGCTTTGAGCATCAATGAGATGTTTTAAGCTAGCGCAGCAACTTGTTATTGGTCGATTTAATCGGGCTATTACAATAAAGACTAGATATCAGCTTTTATTGTACTAAAAGTTAGCTGCAATCTTTTTTTATTTTGTCATAGAGCCGATAAGCATTACAGATAAAACCTAACTGTCGATCGGGTCTGTCGTCATGCAGCGGTAACATTGATAAAAACAATTGAATTTGCATCGCATAAAGTTGGTTGGCCGAAAGCTCAAATTCTTGGCCAATCAGTTCAATAAAAATAGCCGATATCTGCTCGTGCCGCTCGGTAATCGCCAGATCAAAACTTAGCTTATTACCAACGTGAGCAGCAGTAAAGTAACCCGCAATAATCAAATCGTAAAGCCCAATAATTGAATGCGCTAGTTTGGCAATGTCATACCAACTGTTACCATAAATGGTTGGTATGTCGTGTTCGTCGATGCCGCGCGGATCAATAACTTTAATTGAGGCGGTTCTTGAATCATACAAAATATTACTAAAACATAAATCACCATGAATGACATTATTGAGTTTATTATCAGTAGGTAACAGTTTTTGGCTTGCCGCTGACAATTGCGCAAGGCTCAGGTGCTGCCGCCCATTAATTGTTAATGGCTGGTCTAAGTCAATGTGATTAGTCAGGGCGTACTCTGCCAGACGTTGCTGTGTTTTATAGGTAAATAATCGCTCGATGTTGGCTTGAGCCGCATGCGTTGGTGCGGCAAACTGTTGGGCGTCGGTAATAAATTGGCAGCAGGCGCTAATAATTTTTCGCCACGCAAAAGCCGGTAATTTACTGAACACGTAAAGCTCGTTGAGCGCGGTTAAATGCAGATATTCAATGCTGTACTCAAAGCTGTTGGCATGGTGCTGCCAGCCAAGCAATTGCGGTGTATATATTTTTAATGGCCCCGGAATATTGCGATACCAGTTTGCTTCGGCTGCTAATTTATTGGCTTTGCTACTGGTTTTACAGACCACGCGCTGGCTAATTTTCATTTCATTAAACGCGCGTTGTGTGGTGATGGCTGACTTGGATGCATAATAGGTTTGGATATGGCCAAAATCAAGCCAGCGCTGGCTGACCACGGCTTGCATACCTACTTCTTGTTGGTAGCCATTAACGCCTGCAATGAAATCCCACTTGGCTAGCGATATATGCTTTATCAAGATGTTAGGGTCGGCAAAGCTAAAAAAACCATTGGCAATTAAGTCACTGCGATTATGATCGTTGGGATCGCAACGCAGCAGTAAGCCTGTGTCTATTTGATATTCTGACCAGTTGTAATTTTCCGCTACTTTACTAACACCAAGGGTATTAGGGGTGCTCGCCATGTCATCAATTAACGTGTCGCCGTGTAAAATATACAGCGGTTCATCGTGATCTAATTTTAATGAGTTTAACGTATAGGCAATTGATTCACCGAGGTTAAGATGAGTCGGTAAATACAATAATACAATCTGATTCTGTTGCAGAAATTGTAAATCATAGCGTTCAGGCGTAAAGCCTTGCGGCAGCATCATTACCACGGTTTGATCCGGTGGTATTGTTTTAAGTTGATGATAAAACAGCCGCTTATTGCCAACAGGTAAAAAGCAGGGCGGGATTGCGCCAAATTCTGACTGCAGTTCCGAATCGATATAGTTAGCCGAAGTTATTAAATACATGATTAGTCACTCAGACGCTGGCCTTAACGATCTGCTTAGCCCTCAGATCGTTAAGGGTGAAACACAGCAGGCTGGGCACTCGATGGCTGCTGTGCTGTGTAAAGGAATGCGCTAGACATAATGCTAGATAGGGCACCGCGTTAGCCAAGCAATTTAGCAAATTGTTGCCATTGTGGCTCAAAACCCTCGGTCGGTTTTAGCTTAAACTCACTGCGTACGTACTGACTTATCCGCCCTTCGGCATAAGCTAACAGCATGTTGGCTAACTGACTTTCATCAATATCAAAGCTTTTCCCTTCACGTAATTTACGTTCGCGCAAAATTTGCTTAAGGTGAGTTTCTAGTTTATCAAAGAGCATCGACATGCGCTCTCGAAGCCGGTCGTGTTCGCCGAGTAAAGCGTCGCCAGTCATAATTCGAGTAATGCCTGGGTTTTTCTCAGCAAAAAGTAAAATAAGCTGAATTAAGCGATAACAACGTAACAAAGTGTTCTTTTCATCACTGGTTATAATATTAACGCGCGATAAAATCGATTGTTCAATAAACTCAATTAGCCCTTCAAACATCCGGGCTTTAGAAGGGAAATGGCGATAAAGTGCCGCTTCAGAAACCCCAACTTCTTTGGCCAAACTAGCGGTAGTAATGCGCCGTCCTGGCGTTTCAAGCATGTGGGCTAGTGCTTGTAAAATTTGCTCGCGACGATTTATTTTTTTTGTGACTGCCATGTAGCGAAAGTCCTGCTTATGATTTGTTATGGAAATGATTAAGGATTTCAACCATTAACTTAGTAGCTAATTGTTCTTTGTTGGCCAAAGGCAGATCGAGTTGGCCATCTTTCCAGAATAGGGTCAGGGCATTTTGATCGGCATTAAAGCCTTGGCCGGCGATTGCCACATTATTGGCGGCAATCAAGTCGAGTTTTTTACGCTGGAGCTTACCCCGCGCATAGGTTTCAACATCTTGAGTCTCAGCGGCAAAACCAACACAAAAAGGCCGGTTGTTGCTCAATGATATATCTTGCAAAATGTCAGGGTTTTTAACCATGGTAATGGTCATTTGGTCATCATTTTTCTTGATTTTTTGATCCGCGATCGCAACAGGGCGGTAATCAGCAACTGCGGCGCAGCCAATAAAAATATCCACTTGTCCGGCTTTCGCTAGTGCTTGTTGGTGCATCTGCTTGGCGCTGACAACATCAATACGAGTGACATTCTCTGGCGCTATTAATGAAACCGGGCCGCTAATTAAGGTGACTTCACCACCAAGCTGAGCGGCCGCCTTGGCTAATGCAAAGCCCATCTTTCCCGAGCTGTGGTTACTAATGTAGCGAACAGGATCAATCGCTTCTCTTGTTGGGCCGGCGGTGATTAATAATTTAAACTTAGGCTGAGCGGGTTGAAAATGTTGCTGAACGAGTTCAACCAATTGCATTGGTTCTAACATGCGACCTAGCCCAACATCACCACAAGCTTGCTCACCACTACCTGGGCCCCATACTTTTATAGCACGGGCTTCTAAGTTGGCAATGTTGTGCTGAGTTGCCGCTGCTCGGTACATTTGCTGATTCATCGCTGGCGCAATCGCAATGGGAGCCGCAGTTGCTAGGCATACTGTCGTGAGTAAATCACCGGCTAAACCGGCATTCATCGAGGCGATAACGTTAACGGTAGCTGGCGCAATTAGCACTAAATCGGCCCATTTTGCCAACTCAATGTGGCCCATTGCGGCTTCAGCTGCAGGGTCAAGCAAACTATCGCTGACCGGATGGCCGCTAACGGCTTGCAAGGTCAGTGGGGTGATAAATTCCTTGGCACCATGAGTCATGATCACACGAACATCTGCACCACGTTCTTTAAGGCGACGAACTAACTCTGCGCATTTATAGGCGGCGATACCGCCAGTGATGCCAAGCACGATTTTTTTGTTTTTCACGAGTATATTTAACCAGCGTAACCATTAACTTATGGCCAATAAGATATCACACTTCGGTCAAGTTAATTAATTTTGTCCATACTTATGACCATTCACCATCAATAATTAGAGGTGTCACTGTGATTTCTCGATGGGATCCGCAAAGTGAACTTCCCTGTTTGGGTAAAGAGTATGTCGATCAAACATTGGCCACAACAAATGCGGCCGCGAGAAAAGTTATTAGCGCAGGGGGCTAGCGCCTTATCAGATGCCGAATTGTTGGCGATTTTTTTACGCACCGGGGTGCCTGGCTTATCGGCGGTGGCGTTGGCCAATAATTTGCTGATCAATTTTGGTAGTTTACCAGCCTTATTAGAGGCGTCTAAAAGTGAATTTTGCCAACAGGTTGGTCTCGGGGAGGCCAAATATGCGCAGCTACAGGCCAGTGCTGAATTAACTAAGCGCTGCCTTAAACAGCAATTACAACACATTGTGGCACTAACCAGTTCAGCGCAAACGATGGACTATTTACAAGCGAAACTGGTCAATTTGCCTTATGAGAGCTTTGTCGTGATCTACCTTGATAATCAGCACCAGGTGTTGCAATGCGAAGAGCTATTTCGGGGCACAATTAATGCCGCGAATGTTTATCCGCGAGAAATTGTTCGTCAAGTGATAAAATATAATGCTGCGGCGGTTATTTTAAGTCATAATCACCCGTCGGGAATTTCCGAGCCGAGTCAGTCTGATATTCGCATCACAAATCGAATAAAAGCGGCACTAATATTGATTGATGTATCGATCCTAGATCATGTCATTATCGGCTTTGGAAATCCGTATTCTTTTGCAGATAACGGGCTAATATAGCGACCATAGCTCTTTTGGGCTTTTGGAGCGTTTTTTGTGAACTAATTCTTGTTTTGAGGCGAAAAAGCAACTTATATCGCCTCATTATTGAACATTGCTTGCTTTGATTTTTAATGTGCTGTAGGATACGCGCCCTCATTTGTGCCTCGGGCGACGGCCAAACGGGGCACATTAAAAGCTCGAGCTTAGAAGTTTATTTTTGGAGGACTGACATGTCTAAAGTATGCCAAGTAACTGGTAAAAGACCAATTACAGGTAACAACGTATCGCACGCAAAAAACCACACGCGTCGTCGTTTTTTACCAAATCTTCACACTCACCGTTTTTGGGTTGAGAGTGAAAATCGTTTCGTTAAATTACGTCTTACTGCTAAAGGTATGCGTATTATCGATAAGAAAGGTATTGATGCGGTATTAGCAGAAATGCGTACCCGTGGCGAAAAGGTTTAAGGAATTAAAACATGCGCGATAAAATCAAATTAGTTTCAAGTGCTAGCAGTCATTTCTACACGACTGACAAGAACAAACGCACTATGCCAGAGAAACTAGAACTTAAAAAGTTCGACCCAATTGTACGTAAGCACGTTATGTACAAAGAAGCTAAAATCAAGTAATTGCTATTTGATATTAGTACGAGGTTATCTAACCTCAAAAAAAAGCCCGGTTAATACCGGGCTTTTTTTGTGGCCAAAATACGGTAAACTGACCTTTTAAATCAGAGAGTAATCTCGTGAGACTAACCAAGCGCACCTGGAACAATGTATTAATTTTCTCATGCATAGCGATGATTATTATTTTTAATACCATGAGTAATAAGCTAGTCGATAACGCTAAGGGCGAATCTGCGCCGGTATTGCCTGCTGATAGCATGATTTTAACGGTGGAATACCCTAGCGGTACTATAGAGCGATTAGGGCGCAATTGGCTTGTTACGTCGGCTCAGACATCACTTAGTGGCGAACAAGTCCAACAGGCAACGCAGCAATTGATTGATCGTTGGTTGGGACTAACTGGCGAGATTATGTTTGTGAGTAGCGATGAGCAGGGATACCGCGTCGTGATTTGGTTAGCAGCGGCGCAAGAACCGCGTCGTTTGTGGGTTCAGCCAACTGCGGGATTGGTTACCGATATATTGAGCCAAACCACGTGGGAAATTCCCTTGACACAAATTTCGCAATTAACGCTGCAATCACTAGAATTAGCTAAAGAGCCATAATGCCTGAATTACCCGAAGTTGAAGTAAGCAAATTAGGCGTTAGCCAGCATCTTAATCAGCAAATGATTAGCGATATTATTGTTCGAACACCTAAATTACGCTGGGATATTCCCACTGAGCAACTTAAAACTCTGATTGGTCAGCGTATTATTAATGTCTCGCGTCGCGCTAAATATCTGATTATAGAAACGGCTGCTGGCGATATTATTATTCATTTAGGCATGTCTGGCAGTTTGCGGGTTATCGCGCGTGACAGTGCCTTAAAAAAGCATGATCATTTCGATCTAGTGGTGGCCGACAAAGTTTTACGCTTGAATGATCCGCGCCGCTTTGGGGCTTTGTTGTTCGCGGCGCCAGGACAAACACACCAGGTGTTTAGTAAGTTGGGTCCTGAACCGCTGACAGATGATTTTAATGCGAGTCATTTAATTAATTTGTGTCAAAAGCGCAAGGCAGTGATAAAACAGGTTATTATGGATAACCCCGTGGTAGTTGGTGTGGGGAATATTTACGCCAATGAAGCGTTATTTTTAGCTGGAATCGACCCGCGGACCCCTGCCAATCAGGTGCCGGAAAAGCAATTATCTACGCTGGTTGAAGTAATCAAAAACGTGCTCGCCGCTGCGATTAAGCAGGGTGGTACCACGCTGAAAGATTTCAGCCAAACAGACGGTAAGCCAGGTTACTTTGCCCAATCGCTACATGTTTACGGACGTGGTGGGCAAGCTTGCACCCAGTGTGGACAAATATTACAAGAGCTAAAAATTGGCCAACGGGCAAGCGTATTTTGTGAGCATTGCCAGAAGTAGTTATCTCTAGCGATTATTTTGTAATAAAGTGACTTGAGGCGGCGTTTTAGTTTGTCCTTTTACTTGGTTATTAACTTATTGAGACAGTGAGTATTTATCGAACATGAGAATAAAATACCTTTTTTATATTTCTCAAAATTATAGTTACGCTATTTTACGCCCTTTACAGGATGCGATCAGTTTACGTGGCGATACAGTGTGCTGGTTTTTAGAAGGGGATAACGTTAATAGCGACTACTTGGTCGATTCCGAGGTTAGATTAACAGAGATTAAGGATATTTATCAGTATCAGCCTGACGTTATAATTTATACTGCTAATACAGTTCCTACTTTTCTTCCTGGTATTAATGTCACTGTTTTTCATGGTTTTGACGCTGGTAAACTAGATAATAGAGGGCGAAATGACCATTTTAAGATCAGAAATTGTTTTGATTTATATTGCACTCAAGGGCCTAGTTCAACCAAGCCTTTTTGTGAGCTTGAAAAAAAGCATCAAAATTTCAAGGTCGTAGAAACAGGCTGGTGTGCTTTAGACCCACTGTTTAAGCAAGGCGATGTAGTTGACGTTACTGAAAAAAAGACCATATTATTGTGCTCAACTTTTTCATCGAAATTAACATGCGCCCCACACCTATTCGATACCGTTAAACGTTTAAGCCAAAGTGGTAAATGGCAATGGTTAATTCAATTTCATCCAAAGATGGCGCCAAGTATTGTTGCTCAGTATAAATCGATTGAAGGTGATAATTTAAGGTTTATTGATACCGATGATGTGACGCCTTTATTAGATCAAGCCGACGTGATGGTATGTGATACTTCCTCGGTATTAATGATGTTTTTGTTGCAAAATAAGCCGGTAGTTACTTATAAAAACATTAGTCCTCAGGGGTGTTTAATCGATATAAATAATCCTGACTTACTAGAAAAGTCAATAGAACATGCCTTATCTCGACCTGCAGAATTAATGTCTAAAATCGAAAGCTTTATCAAAGAGACTCACCCGTATCATGACGGTCAGTCTTCAAGCCGTGTATTAGATGCGGTTGAGGATTTGTTGAGTGATACTACAAAGCTTAAGCGGCGTCCGCTTGATTTGATTCGGCAGTTGAAAATACGCAAAAAATTAAACTTTTGGAAGTTTGAATAAAGAACAACATTGTATGAATGCTAAGGTTCTGGTTATATACAAATTACAAATTACAAAGTATGACATTGTAATCAACCTTGGGTACATTTAAAGATTACTGGTAAAGCTGTAATGATTTAGTACAACTGGAAGAGCTGATTTTGGTGTGTAAAACAGTATTACATAATGGAGAATTGAGTGCGTAACTATTTATTTTTTGTCAGTCAAAATTACAGTTACGCGATTCTTCGCCCGTTACAGGCTGCCATTATTGCTCGTGGTGATCAGGTGGCATGGTTTTTATTTGGCAACGATATTAACTATCAATACTTGAAGGATGAAGAACGCAGGTTATTTAACGTTTCTGACATTTTTGATTACGATCCTCAAGTGACATTCGTGCCTGGCAATATGATTCCGAGCTTTATGCCAGGGCTTAAAGTTGCTGTATTTCATGGTTTTAACTCTGAAAAGCGCAATAATGGCCATTTTAATATTCGCGGATGTTTTGATTTATATTGCACGCAAGGCCCCAGCACCACGACGAAGTTTAAGGAATTAGCGCAAAAATTTGGTTATTTTAACGTGGCTGAAACAGGGTGGCCAACGTTAGACCCACTATTTAAAAGCAAGGTAGAAAAGTCTAGCGAACGGCAAACCGTATTAATGTGCTCTACTTTTACTCAGAGTTTATCCTGTGCCCCTCATTTGTTCGAGCAAGTTAAAAAACTCAGTCGCAGTGGTCGTTGGCAGTGGTTAATTCAATTTCACCCCAAAATGGATTCTGAAATTGTTAAATTATATAAAGAGCTGGAAGGAGAGCATCTCACGTTTGTTGAAACGGATGACGTCATTCCTTTATTACAGCAAGCTGACGTGATGCTGTGTGATACCTCATCAGTATTATTGATGTTTATATTGCAAGGTAAGCCTGTTGTCACTTTTAAAAATAACAAACCTGGGCCGTATTTAATTGATTTTGATCAGCCGGATCTATTAGAACAACATTTAGTCAATGCATTATCTCGACCAGCGCCGTTGATGGCGGAGATAGAGGCCTTTAATCAGCAACTTCACCCTTACCGTGATGGCAATTCATCAGTGCGAGTACTGGACGCGGTAGAGGCCGTGCTAACTGGCAATAATCCTCTACCAAAGCGCAAGCCACTTAATGTGGTGCGTAACTTTAAGCTTCGAAAAGAATTGAATTACTGGAAATTTTTGTAAGGTTGACAGCGTGACTTACTGGTTGCGCTTGAAAAATCCTTTATTAGATCGGTCTGTTAAGCGAAGTCATCACCGTTAAAGTTCAAGTGTCATTCGGCTAGAACCTAGAACCTAGAACCTAGAACCGTTAACGTTGCATCTCAAAGCCAGCAGTATTTATTTACTCAGCGCATCAGAAACAATATCAGGAACAAATTGGCTGACATCACCACCGTGTAGCGCAACTTCTTTTACGAGTGTTGATGAAATAAAAGAGTTTTTCTCCGACGGGGTTAAAAAGACACTTTCAAGATCTGGGTGTAATCGTCGGTTCATATTGGCTAATTGAAATTCATATTCAAAATCAGAAACCGCGCGCAGGCCACGAACTAATACGGTGGCTTGATACTGCTTGGCGAAATCAACCAGCAAGCCACTAAAGCCCACTACGATTACATTATCAAGGTGTTGAGTAACAGCCTTGGCTAAATTTACTCGCTGCTCAAGGGTAAAACGCGGTTTTTTACTCGGGCTATTAGCGACCCCAACAATGACTTCGGTAAATAATTTTGAGGCGCGCTCAACTAAATCAATATGACCATTAGTGACGGGATCAAATGTTCCTGGGTATATTGCTTTTGTATGCATGGGGTTACCTAATAGATATTACGATTTAAACTTTTCGCTATTGTGAGTAATATCTCGACCGTGGTCAATAGCATGATCAATCTAGGGCGCATTAAGCCTAATTTATCGCTTTGTTGTTAAGCGATAATTGACTTAGGAACAGAGTGGGAGAATGCCAAATGAATTGGGTTGCTACTTGCCCCGTATTTAACAAAGACCGCAGGAAAGTCAATATAAGCGGTTAAAGGTTATTGCGCCCTCACGTTGTAGGGGCACAAAAATTTAGCGTTACTGCAGTCTACACCTAGGCCATCTTTATGATTGCGTTTTTTTAGCGAAGCCGCCGTAACGCTTGGGAGCCAAATCAAGCTCTAAAATCATCGTTTCGAATTTGTTTTTTACGTCTTGAACTTTAATTGTGTCCATTAAGTTTTCGCCTTTAGCCCGGGTGCCCCATTTGATCATCGAAATCGGTTTTTTCTTTTGTTCAACGATTGTTTCAAGGTAGGTACTAACGACGAATTCTTGATAGCTATATGGGCCAGTACGCGCAGGGTTACTGTGCGCATACAAACCAATCACTGGCGTCGCTACAGTGACGGCCATGTGTGTTGGGCCGGTATCTGGTGCTAACACCACATCAGCTTGTTTTAATACGGCTAGCAGCTGCTTTAAGCTTGTTTTACCAATTAAATTTAGTGGTTGCTGCTCGCAACTATCATTAATCAATTGTCCAAGCTGTTGCTCTGATGTCGTCGGGCCGCCACATAAAATAACATTCCAATCTTTGTCGTGCGCATAATTAGCGATAGCGCTATAGTGCTGAGCCTGCCAATTTCGCTCGGCTTTACTGGCGGCTGGCGCAATAACCAGCGTGCGGCGGTCGGGATCAAAATGTTGATTAGCCCAACTGATATCTTGCTCGCTTAGTGGCATTTGCCATTGCGGAGTGAGATCAGTTACCCCAGTAACTTCGGCAAAGGCCATGAAACCATCGAGCACGTGCGGTTGTATTTGAGTCTTAATTCGGCGATTACCAAACAACCATTGGCCTTCTTTGGCCCGTTTTTTATCAAAGCCTACTTTGTACTTGGCTTTAATGCACCAACTGGCAAGGCTAGCTCGCAGCGCGACCTGCATTTGTAATAACACATCGAATTGACGACCTTTAAGGGTTGCCCTGAGATCTTTATAACCTTGCAAGCCAGCTTGTTTGTCAAAAATAATAAATTCGACCCCAGGCAATCCTTCAAGCAACATCGCTTCTACTTTACCGATCACCCAGGTGATGGTTGTTTCTGGCCAGCGGCGCTGAATGGCTTGCACTGCGGCGACCGCATTGCAGACGTCTCCAATGGCACTTAAGCGTAGAATGCAAATAGATTGCGGCTGATGTCCGGGGTAATTCATGGCGGTAAACTTATTGGTTGTCTCAGAGATCTTGAGTTTATCATAACTTCTAAATGAATCGTCAAATCGCTTAGGTATAAACCCGTCGCCGATTAGGCTAAACTAGCGAAAATTATTCGATGGATATTTCTCTGTGGTTTTACACCTGCAACAATCAGATAATCAGTGGCTTATTGGTCATTTAGACGCCGTGGTCGATCGGGCGTGGTTTATGCCCTCGTATTGGCAACAGCAGCAGCAGATTTTAGGTCAATCTCATGGCCGTAATGTCACTTGGTTTGTGGGCCAGCCTGAGCAAGCAATGGTATTGCGCCATTATTATCGTGGCGGTTTAATTGGTAAATTAGTAACGGATTGTTATTGGTTTAGCAGCATCGAACAGACTCGGGCTTATCGCGAATTTTCGTTATTAGTGGAATTAGAGCGACTACAGCTACCAGCCTGTCGTGCTGTGGCGGCACAAGTGACTAAAACCGGCTTAATTTACCGGGCCGATTTACTGATGAAAATGGTCGCTAATGGTCAAGATCTAGTTGCGTTGTTAACAAAAGCACCGCTATCAGAGTCGCAATGGGCGGCCATTGGTGCAACGATTGCTGAATTTCATTTGGCGCGGGTTTATCATGCCGATTTAAATGCCCACAATATTTTGATCGACAACAACCAGCAAACTTGGTTAATTGATTTTGATCGCGGTGAAATAAAAGCTCAGGCGGGCGCGTGGTGTCAGCAAAACCTCGATCGTTTATTACGCTCTTTTGAAAAAGAATTAGCGCAACTTGCTGTTTTTCATTTTGGTCCGCAACAGTGGCAACAGTTGTTGCAAGGTTATCAGCAAGCAATGGCAGCTCAAGCTTAACGCCTAACCAGGTTTAAGTTTTGATTGCAGTTGGTTGCTAACCCAAAGCGCTAGGCGTTGTAGCGTGCCTTGGTTGCTTTTGACAAACTCTTGCCCACTCTGACCCATGGTCAGTCGCTGGCTGTTATCGTTAAATAACCGTTGCAGCGCTTGGCCGAGCTGAGCTGGATCGTCGACGATCGTTAAACCTTTGGCAGCGGTTAAACGTTGACAAATGTCGCTAAAATTAAACACATGTGGGCCCATCAAGACCGGCTTGCCTAAAGCGGCGGGTTCTAGTGGGTTATGGCCACCACGCTCTATTAAACTGCCGCCAATAAAGGCGACGTCCGCCACCCCACACATCAGCAATAATTCGCCCATGGTATCGCCCACTACTACTTGAGTCGCGGGGGCTGGGGATAGGCCATCGCTGCGTTTGATAAAACTAAGCGCCATGCTTTTACACAGTTGGCTTACTCCGTCGAACCGCTCTGAATGGCGCGGTACGATAATCAGCAATAACTCAGGCAGTTGCTGTAATAATTGCTGGTGAACCTGCAAAATTTGCTGATCTTCAATTGGGTGGGTGCTGCCTGCAACCCAAACTGGGCGCCCAGCGGCCCACGCTGCCTTTAACTGCACCTGTTGCGCGATCAACTCAGGTGAAATATTAAGATCGAACTTAATGCTACCAGTAATTTTTAATTTTTCTGCCGCGAGGCCTAAATCTGAGAAGCGTTGACCATCACTGGCAAATTGCGCTGACACTTGGGTTATTTTAGCTAACATTTCGGCCATTAACGGTGCGGCTTTTTTATGGTAACCACGGGCTGACTTCTCAGACAGTCTGGCATTGGCTAGCAAAGTCGGAATTTGGCGCTGGTGCAACTGATGAATCATGTTTGGCCACAATTCTGTTTCCATAATAATGCAAACGGCAGGCTGTAATTGATTCAAAAATCGCTGCATTGCACCCGGCAAGTCCAGCGGCAAATAACAATGAACAACGCTATTGCCAAATGCTTTTAATACAGTCGCGCTACCTGTTGGGGTACTGGTGGTTACTACTATCTGATGATTAGGGTGATTGCTGAGTAAATTATTGATTAATGGTGTCGCGGCTATGGTTTCACCAACTGATACCGAATGGATTAAAATAACCGGTTTGCTGATATTAAATTTATTAAAGCCGAAGCGTTCGCTAACTCTGCCGCGATAATCGGTTGATCGTAACGCGCGATAGCCAAGATAAGCTAAGATAATTGGCGTAACTAGGTATAAAAAAAAGGTATATAAGTGTCTATTCATTTTGCTTGTTGTCTGTGAACAGGTTACATTGACTCATAGGGAGAGTACGAGTCTGGCTAGGCTTTATCATACGTTGTTTTGGAAAAAATAACAGTTCGCTGGTGGTTTGTGCCCTAGAAATATTCTTAATAACAACTAAGCAAAACAGATACTAATGAAAACCAAAGATAAAATTATTCAAGCAAGCATCGAGTTATTTAATTTGCTTGGTGAGCGAAATGTATCAACCAATCATATTGCGGCCCACCTCAATATTAGCCCCGGCAATCTTTATTACCATTATCGGAACAAGGACGATATTATTCGTTCTATTTATACTCTATACGAACAGAATCTTGATCAAATGTTTCAGCCGCAGCACAGTGAAAGCGTCGGCATGGATGAAATGATGTATTACGTCGATCGGGTTTTTTATTCGATGTGGCGCTTTCGTTTTTTTTACGCCAACTTAACCGACATTTTGGACCGAGACAAAGAGCTGCACCAGCGCTATCTGGTGGCTCAAAAACGGCTCTATCATCGAATTATCACCAGCTTAGCTGAGATCCGCGAGCAAGGTTATATTGATTTAGACGATGACATGCTCAATGATTTAGCCCAAACCTTGAAATTGGTGGTGACCTTTTGGATTAGTTACCAACAAACCCAAAGTGAGGAAGAAATTACCCAAGCAACTATTTCAGCAGGCGTGCTTAAGGTCATTTGTATTTTTAAGGGCCATATTAGTGATAAAGGCCGTACTCATCTCAATGAAATTGAGCAAAACTATCGTGAATTAATGAACAGTGATGATATTTCACCAACCCTAGATTAGTAATATTGATAACCAGATTGTGGGTTGGATATAACGCGTTGTTATTGCTGTGTTTTATTGTTGAAACAACTCATTAACACGAAAAAAACTAATAGTGCTGCTATTCTCGCCAGATAGAACGGATTTGTAGCACAAATACCCGTAAAATACTCCTATACTCGTACCGTACAGCGCCGCTCATGGCCTTATACTGTCGACGAACATATCCGTTCATTTTTTAGGAGACATCATGTCTGGTTCATTTAGTGATTTTATTAATCAACAGCTCGTTCAAGTGAAGGCCGACGGCCTATACAAAGAAGAGCGTCAGCTACTTTCACCGCAAGAAACGGGCATTGAAGTCGCCACTGGTGAAGTTATTAATTTTTGTGCTAATAACTACTTAGGTTTAGCCAATCACCCTGATCTTATAACCGCTGCTAAATATGGCCTAGATAACAACGGCTTTGGCATGGCGTCGGTCCGTTTTATCTGTGGTACTCAAGACATTCACAAGCAACTGGAAAATAAACTGAGTTCATTCCTTGGCATGCCAGATACTATTTTGTATTCATCATGTTTCGATGCAAATGCCGGTTTATTTGAAACCTTATTAGGCGCTGAAGACGCGATCATTTCTGATGCACTTAATCATGCGTCAATTATCGATGGCGTGCGTTTGTGTAAAGCCAAGCGTTTTCGCTACGCCAATAACGACATGGCTGCACTTGAAGCACAGTTAATTGCGGCCACTGAAGCGGGCGCTCGTTTTAAGTTAATTGCGACTGACGGTGTCTTTTCAATGGACGGCGTGATCGCCAACCTTAAAGGTGTTTGTGATCTGGCCGACAAGTACGATGCAATGGTGATGGTTGATGACTCACATGCCGTTGGTTTTGTAGGAGACGAAGGCCGTGGTACGCACGAACACTGTGACGTTATGTCACGTGTTGATATTATTACTGGCACGTTAGGCAAAGCACTTGGCGGCGCGTCTGGTGGTTTTACCGCAGCGAGCAAAGAAGTGGTTGAATGGTTGCGTCAACGTTCACGCCCGTATTTGTTCTCAAACTCACTGGCGCCAGCGATTGTTACAGCCTCAATTAAAGTATTAGATATGCTCGAAGACGGCCAAGAGCTACGCGATCGCGTTAAAGCTAATGCCGAATATTTCCGGAGCGAAATGGCGGCTGCAGGTTTTACGATGTCGGGTGCGGATCACGCGATTGTACCGGTGATGTTAGGTGATGCGAAATTAGCACAGCAAATGTCAAACAAACTGCTGGCGAAAGGCATTTACGTTGTTGGCTTCTCATTTCCTGTGGTACCTAAAGGCGCGGCACGTATCCGTACTCAAATGTCGGCTGCACACACCAAAGCGCAATTAGATCAGGCTATTGCTGCATTTATCGAAGTCGGTAAAGAGCTTAAGGTTATTTCATGAAGGCACTAAGTAAAGTCAAAGCCGAAAAAGGCATCTGGATGGTCGACGCGCCAGAGCCACAAATGGGCCATAACGATCTGTTAATTCGGATCCGTAAAACGGCAATTTGTGGCACCGACATGCATATCTATAACTGGGACGACTGGTCACAGCGTACTATCCCGGTGCCAATGATTGTTGGTCATGAATATGTTGGTGAAGTTGTTGGCATTGGCCAAGAAGTTAAAGGCTTTGCCATTGGTGACCGTGTATCAGGCGAAGGTCATATTACCTGTGGTCATTGTCGTAACTGTCGTGGCGGTCGTACTCACTTGTGTCGTAATACGGTCGGTGTGGGCGTTAACCGTTCTGGTTCATTTGCCGAGTTATTAGTCATTCCGGCATTTAATGCCTTTAAGCTACCTGATGATATTTCAGATGACTTAGCTGCGGTATTCGACCCGTTCGGTAATGCAGTACACACTGCGTTGTCGTTTGACTTGGTTGGTGAAGACGTTTTAATTACTGGTGCCGGTCCAATTGGCATTATGGCGGCCGCTATTTGTAAACACGTTGGCGCGCGCCATGTCGTGATTACCGATGTTAACCCTTACCGTCTTGAATTAGCCAAGAAAATGGGCGCGACTCGTGCTGTTAACGTCATGGAAGAGAAACTCGAAGATGTCATGAGCGATCTTGGCATGACCGAAGGTTTTGATGTTGGCATGGAAATGTCTGGCGTACCGTCGGCGTTCCAAAGCATGCTTAAAAATATGAATCACGGTGGCCGTATAGCGATGCTTGGCATTCCGCCGTCAGACATGTCGATTGACTGGGATCAGATTATCTTTAAAGGATTGGTGATCAAAGGAATTTACGGCCGTGAAATGTTTGAAACTTGGTATAAAATGGCCAGTTTAATTCAGTCGGGCCTCGATATTTCTCCGATTATTACCCATCACTTTAACATTGATGATTTCCAGCAAGGTTTTGACGCCATGGGCTCAGGACTGTCAGGAAAAGTTATTTTAAACTGGGATTAGCTTTAGCTGTAATTTTAAGTTTAATTTAACCAATAAGGCTAGCACTTTAATCAGTGCTAGCCTTATTTATTACCATTAATCAAACAATTGCTGCTCTAGCGACTTGCCTTTAACCAGCTGTCGGTAATCAATGCCATGTTGATAAAGGCAGTCGAGCAATAACCGATCAAAGCGTGGCTGCTCTTGGCCGTTGTAACTCATAACCAGACGATTCTTTTGCTGGTTATTTAATGAGATCAGGCCCGGTAATTTATTTAACAGCGCGACGACTTCGTTATCAGCTGGGGTAACTAGCTGTAGGTTAAGGTGCTGGACTAAATTATCGCTAGCATGGCCAATTTGCTGCTGACTCATTACGCCTTGTTCAAGTAACAATACCGTGTCACACAGCTGCTCTAGTTCACTTAAATTGTGTGAGCTAATAATAAAGTGCGCTTGCTCAGATAAGTCGGCGATCAGCGCTCTTATTTGACGAGCACTGGCGGGATCAAGACCGGCCGTCGGCTCATCTAACAGCACTAATTGCGGTGAACCAATCAATGCCTGCGCGATTGCGATCCGTTTCTTCATGCCGTGACTTAAGCTCGTTGGTCGCAAAGCTAAGACCTCACTCAAATTCACTAATGCCAATACGCGATCGGTTTCAAGCTGAGCGCCATGACTGGTGTAACCTTGCAGCTTGGCATAAAACGTTAATTGCTGACCAATAGTAAAAGCAGGATCAAGCAGAGCGTCTTGCGGTAATGAGCTGACCCGACCCAATAAGGCGCTGGCACCTGGCGCGTGACCAAGCAGGGTTATGTCACCACTGCTCGGTTGCTGATAGTTGGCTAAAATATTGAACAAGGTGGTCTTGCCGGCACCATTAGGACCAACAAGTGCAGTCGCGCCACGCAGCGGGCTGTCTAAATCATCAGCTTCACCAGAACCAGTGCCTAAGGTGAAGCTAACTTGGTTTAATGCGAGTTTGCTACCAAAACGCTTGGTTAAAGCTCGGCATTGGATAATTGCTGTCATAGTGCTCTCCTGGCAAATATCTGTTGGGCTAATACCAGATAACAGACAGTTTGGGCCAAGGGCACTATCGCACTGTTAAGTGATGACATCGCATCGGCCTGCACCAAAGACGTTAACTGTTGACCCGGTAGAATAATTAGCAGTGAGCTTAAACCCGGTGAGCCAAGCGCCGCCAAGCTAATAAGGCTGCTTAATAGTGGTATAACAATCACGGTGGCCATCACACTTAAACGCGCTGACACAAAAATGCAGTTAAACAAACTCATTAACGCGATAAAGGGTAAACATAAAACGAATAAGTTGGCGCCAATCAGCACTAATTGGTTGGTGGCAGCGAGCAACGATGAGGGATCTCGAATTAACGCCATTAGCATGGTTGCCCCAAGCGTGAGCACAATGCCGCTAAAAACAATAATCAGTTGGGCAAGAAATCGGCCAAATAATAATTGGTTACGGCTGGCGCGTAGGGCAATAAAGCGTAATGTGCCTCGGTTATGATCTGACGCTAATTGATCGCTGGCAAATAACACGCTGGTTAATGGAAATACAAACGCGGCAATCAACCAATAAATGGCCAATTCAGGGTAAGGCCAAGCCAGCAGGTATTCAAGATTGATCGTCTGTGAGAACAGAAAAAAATCATTAAAATAGTTCGGGTTACTTAAAATAGCCGCGGCTTGATAAATAGGATATTTTAATAACAGCAGCCAGCTAATGGCAAAGGCAATAACCAGCATTAAACCGCGCTTGGTGAGCGCGACTCTAACCAGCTCAAATTGACAGATTAGCCAAATTATCGTGATGGTTTGTGGCCGTGAGGGTAAAGTGGAAGGCACTGACATTGCCAATAATCCTTATCTAAACAAGCGGGTTGGAATAAATGGCTAACATTGGGGCGCCCCCGATTAGCACAAGAGTAATCGCGGGCACTATACCTTAAGTTGGTGGGTTAACGCATTAAGATTGAGCCAGCTCGATAAAGTGCTCTTTCATCAAGTCGATTATGTGTGAAGGCAGCGGTTGGCTTTTCTTTTCCTGATGACAATAATTAATCATGGTGGTGAGTCCGCTGACCGTCTTTATGCCATTTTGCCAGCATTCTTGATAAACATCGAATGAGGCACCACCAATCCGACTGATATAGGTTTTTATTTCAACTTCACTGCCATAGTGGGTTTCGGCATGAAAAGTAACGCTAAACTTACCGAGCATTAACTTCCAGTTTTTTAGATCGAGCTCGGGGGAAAACATGAGAAAAACCGGTTCACGGGCGGCCTCAAACCACATTGGCAGAACGGTATTGTTGATATGACCTAGGGCATCAGTTTCAAGAAAACGAGGGCTGATAGAAGTAGCTAACATAGTGATCTCCAGTAAACGATTGTTTGAATTTTTATCTAATCTAACAAAAATAATAAGGTTATAATATGAGTTTCGTGAGATTGGGACGATTAAGTGGGTAGATTGACGTGAATGATTTTAAAAGTTTTATTGAGCAATTAGTCCAACATGGCCAACAAAGTAACCACCGGAGTGTAGTCGTCCTTAGTGGATCTCAGGCATGGGCAACTGAGTTGTTGGCTGAGCAGTTAGCGGCCCAGTCTTGCTGTTGGTTAGGCGACGGGCCGTGGCCAAGTTGTCTCGCGATCAATAAGGCTAAATCAGTGCTCGGTCAAGAATATCAGCAGCTGGTATTTAACGGCTACAGTGGCTTTAACCCCGATGCGTTCGGGGTGGTCAGTGGCACCTTAGCGGGTGGCGGCATTTGTTTTATCATTTGTCCTGATTTTAGCCAGTGGCCAAGCTTCGCTGATCCCGATTACGTGCGTTATGTCGCAACGCCCGGCGATGTTGACCGCGTAACGGGTTATTTTATTCGCCGAGCCATCACCACCATTAAGGCGCAATCGTCTTGTTATGTGCTAACGCCTGATAGACCGCTGCCCGAGTTAAGCAACGTGGTGATTAACGAGCCTAAGCTGGCGACTATTGCTCCTTATGCCAGTGAGGAACAACAGCATGCGGTGGCACAGATAGTTAAAACGGTCACTGGTCATCGCCGACGGCCGTTAGTGATTAGTGCCGATCGTGGTCGTGGTAAATCAGCCGCCTTGGGCATTGCCGCCGCTGAACTCTTAGCCAGCCGAGTTTCGCGCATTATCATTACCGCGCCAACGGTTGCCGCGGTGCAGTCGGTCTTTAAACATGCGGCGTTACTGCTCGATGGTGCGCAGATCACTAAGCTTTGTCTAACGTGGCAGGGCAAGACGATTGAGTTTATTGCGCCTGATGCCTTGATAAAACTACAACCAGAAAGCGATTTAGTGCTGGTGGATGAAGCGGCCGCAATCCCGACAGCGATGTTGGCGACCTTAGCGACCACCTATTCACGATTGGTCTTTGCGACAACCCTGCATGGGTACGAAGGCACTGGTCGTGGTTTTGCGTTGCGCTTTATTAAACGCCTAGCTGAAATATCACCGGGGTATCGCACCGCCGGGCTTAATCAACCAATTCGGTGGGCTGAGCAAGATCCGCTAGAGCAGCTGACTTATCAACTGCTCGGGCTAAAATCTGAAGCGGCGAATGTTGATTCACTTGTTGAGTCTATGGCTGGTGAGCACGGTCGCCCGCAGCTTGAATTTAGCCAGCTTAGCCAGCGGCAGTTATTGGACAACCCCGACTTGCTCGAGCAGCTCTTTGGCTTGTTGGTATTAGCGCATTACCAAACGTCACCTTCTGACTTTCGCCAGTTATTAGACGCGCCAGACTTAACGATATTTATTGCGACAATAGATCAGCAATTGGTGGCTACCGCGCTCGTGTTAACCGAGGGCGACATTAAGCCGGCATTAGCGCAGCAGATTTGGTTGGGTCAGCGTCGCTTACGCGGCCATCTGTTGCCACAGTCGCTAATGGCTCAAGTTGGGCTGCAAGAAGCGGGCGCGTATCGTTATGGCCGGATTATGCGCATTGCGGTGCAGCCACAGTTGCACCGCAATGGCATTGGTCTGCAGTTAGATCAGCAAATTGAGCAGTGGGCACAAGCCAACCAGCTCGATTTCATTGGCGCTAGCTTTGGTGCGACCGCCGATTTACTCGATTATTGGCAGGCGTTAAATTATCAACCCGTGCGATTGGGGCTTAATCGTGACAGTGCCAGCGGCACGCATTCTGCAATCGTATTAAAACCGCTGCAGGTCAGCGAGCCACATCAGCAATTGATTAACTTGGCTCAACAAAATTTTTATCACAACTTAGGGTATGCCTTAAGTGCACAATTTCAGGTGCTGGAGTTCGAACTGGTGGTTGGCTTGCTGAGTGACGCCGTGGGATCTGAGCCGCTTAAGATCCAAGATCTCTCAAATATTGAAGTGTTTACCGCTGGTGGCCGGCCATTTGAGCTGGTGGCTCATTCGATTGCACAACTGATTTGGAGCAAGGGCCAGCAATTAACGCAACTATCAACTCAATTTCAGCAGATCCTGATCCTTAAAGTGCTGCAGCAGCAATCTTGGTCTGCTTGTTGTCGGCCGTGTGGCACGAGTGGTCGTAAGGGGTCGGAAGCTTTGTTGAGACAAGCGGTAGCGATGTTATTAAGCGAGTGCGCCGTCCAATAACGACATCAGGTCAGTAAATAATATAAAAATTAACTTGCACAAAGTTTAAAACGGTTGTTTAATTCCTGTAATGTAGTCGAAAGTTTATTCATTACGACTGTACCGCAGGGTTAATATCGGCTATCGTGCTGGTTGGTCTAGTTGACGTTAACGTAAGTTTTGCGCTAATGAATAATCATAATAAATATTATAAAAATAGTTACGCGAGCAATAGCGATAGAGGAGCAGAATATGGAACGTGAATCGATGGAGTTTGACGTTGTCATCGTTGGTGCCGGCCCAGCCGGTTTATCGGCGGCTTGCCGTTTAATGCAGGCAGCAAAAGAACAAGAGCAAGAACTCACGGTTTGTTTGGTTGAAAAAGGCTCTGAAGTTGGCGCGCATATCTTATCTGGTGCGGTCTTTGAGCCAAAAGCACTGAACGAACTTTTTCCTAATTGGAAAGAGCTCGGCGCACCACTACATACCGAAGTGGTTGCCGACGATATATTTATGCTTAACGGTGAGTTTAACAGCATAAAAGTCCCGAATATGCTGGTGCCTAAAACCATGCACAATGAAGGTAACTATATTGTTAGTTTAGGCAATGTTTGTCGCTGGCTTGGTGAGCAAGCCGAGCAGCTTGGGGTCGAAATATTCCCAGGTTTTGCCGCTGCTGAAACCTTGTGCCACGAAGATGGTGCAGTTAAAGGCATTTTAATTGGCGACATGGGTATTAGCGAAAGCGGCGAGCAAAAAGACTCGTACATGCCTGGCATGGAACTACACGCTAAATACACTATTTTTGCTGAAGGTTGTCGTGGCCATTTAGGCAAAGAATTACAGGATAGATTTAATCTTAATGAAGGCCGTAGCCCGCAGCATTATGGTTTAGGCATTAAAGAAATTTGGACCATTCCAAGCGAGCAACATCAGCAAGGTAAAGTCGTGCATACGGCCGGTTGGCCACTAAATGATGGCGCGACTGGCGGTGGTTTCTTGTATCACATTGAAGATAACCAAGTGGTCGTGGGTTTGATTGTAGATTTAAATTATAGCAATCCATACCTCAGCCCATTTGATGAATTTCAGCGTTATAAGCATCACCCTCAAATTGCCAAATACCTAACTGGCGGTACTCGTTTGTCTTATGGTGCACGTGCAATCGCTAAAGGCGGCTTAAACTCATTGTCTAAAATGAGCTTTGCTGGTGGTTTGATCATTGGTTGTGATGCTGGCACGCTTAACTTTGCCAAAATCAAAGGATCGCACACTGCGATGAAGTCGGGCATGATTGCTGCTGACGTTATCGTGGCTGAATTGGCCAAGGGCGACGCAGCCGTTAGTGAATTAACCCAATATGGCGAGCAGTTTAAGCAGTCGTGGATTTACGAAGAACTTTATAGTTCACGTAACTTTGGCGCGGCGATGCATAAATTTGGCACCATTTTAGGCGGTGCGTTTAATACCATCGACCAAAATGTATTTGGTGGTAAATTGCCGGTTAATCTTAAAGATGACAGCCTAGATCACGCGCAGCTTAAGTTAGCGAGTCAATCAAAAGAAATTGCTTACCCTAAGCCTGATGGTAAATTGAGTTTCGATAAGTTGTCGTCGGTATTTTTGTCTAATACCTATCACGAAGAAGATCAGCGTTGCCATTTAACTTTGGCTGACCTATCGATCCCTTTGTCAGTGAACTTAGAGAAATGGGCTGAGCCAGCCCAGCGTTACTGTCCGGCGGGCGTGTATGAAATTGTTGAAGAAAATGGCGAAAAACGTTTTCAGATCAACGGTCAAAACTGTGTCCATTGTAAAACATGTGACATAAAAGATCCGAGTCAAAACATTACTTGGATTTCACCCGAAGGCGGTGGCGGGCCCAATTACCCGAACATGTAATTGATATAAGCACCGCTTCAACGTAAGGCCGCCATTAGGCGGCCTTTTTTATGGTGGCTTAGTTAGTGCGCTGCCACAACGAGAAATTAACTTGGCCGGCATTTTTTTCTTTTAAACATTGCCAGTTGTCAGGTAATTTCACCTGAGATAATTCAGATTCCATTTCAAGGTATATTACCGCATCATCACTAAGCCAGCCTTGCTGCTCAAGCAATTGGCAGCTTTGCTCTAACAGATCTTTACGAAAGGGTGGGTCAATAAATACCAGTGAAAACTGCTGGCTAGCTGGACTGGCCAAAAAAGTAAGGCTATCGGTATTTTTAACCTGACCGTTGTCACAGCCTAGCATCGTTAAATTTTCACTGAGCTGGCGTGCGGCACTGCGATCTTTTTCCAGCAATAATGCTGAATCGGCAAAACGCGATAACGCCTCAAAAGACAAACCGCCACTGCCGGCAAACAAGTCGAGACATTGCGCGCCATTAATGTAAGGGGCAAGCCAATTAAAGACCGTTTCTTTAACCCTGTCAGTGGTTGGGCGTAAGCCATCAACATCATGGACCGGCAGTTTTCGGCTGCGCCATTGGCCACCGATGATCCGAATTTGTCCAGATTGTCCCTTAGATCCTCTTGAACTCTTTTTAACCGAAGCCATTGCTACCTCATTCCGTTACTATTTGCTATTATCGCAGTCTACATTTTTCTTTAGGCGCTATTTTAGCAAGTTCAGCGTCTAAAACGTAATAGCAGTTAGAGGATTTTGTCGAAATGGCGAAAAAAGGCATATTAGGTTGGCTTGGCCTCGGTCGTGATAAAGAACAGCAAGCGCAGCAAACCGATGTTGATACCGCAGTTGAAGAAATTAACACTGGCACCGATACCCTAGATGAACAGCATGTTGACGTTGAGGCCGAACAGGTTACTGAGCCAGAGCTTATTGCAGCCACAGCACCGGAACTTGACGAGGTTATCGATCCAATCGTAATCACTTCAGCAAGTGAAGCAATAGTTGATAGTGAGCCGGAAGAGGCAATCGAATCAGCGGAAGTTGTCGAGAGCACAGAGCCTGCAATCATTGAAAGTGATGTTGTTAGTGAAAAAGCAGGATTTTTCAGCCGCTTAAAAGAAGGTTTAAGACGAACTAAGCAGAATTTTGGCAGTGGTTTCTTCGGTTTGTTCAAAGGCAAACAGATTGATGACGATTTATTTGAAGAGCTAGAAGAGCAATTGTTGATCGCTGATGTTGGCGTTGATACCACGGTAAAAGTGATTAAGTCGTTAACTGAAAGCGCCAGTCGTAAGCAACTTAAAGACGGCGAGGCACTCTATGGACTATTGCAGCAAGAGCTGGCGAGTATTATTGAGCCGGTATCACAACCTTTGGTGATCAGTAATGAAAATGGTCCTCATGTTATTTTAATGGTCGGTATTAATGGCGTTGGTAAAACCACCACCATTGGCAAACTGGCGAAAAAATTCCAACAACAAGGTAAAAAGGTCGCTTTGGCGGCAGGTGATACGTTCAGAGCTGCGGCGGTTGAGCAGCTGCAAGTATGGGGCGAACGTAACGATATTACGGTGATTGCCCAACATACTGGCGCTGACAGTGCATCGGTAATTTTCGATGCGGTACAGGCGGCCAAAGCGCGTAATATTGATGTGCTTATCGCAGATACCGCCGGGCGATTGCAAAATAAAGCGCACCTAATGGATGAGCTTAAGAAAATAGTACGAGTGATGAAAAAGCTTGATGTCACCGCGCCACACGAAGTGATGCTGACACTCGACGCTGGCACGGGTCAAAATGCGATTAGTCAGGTTCAATTATTTAATGAAGCTGTTGGGGTGACTGGGCTAACCATTACTAAACTAGACGGCACAGCTAAAGGCGGCGTTATTTTTTCCTTGGCCGATAAATTTGGCATTCCGATCCGTTATATCGGTGTGGGTGAAGGCATCGACGATTTACGCGACTTTAATAGCAAAGACTTTATTGAGGCATTATTTGCCAAGGATGAATGATTAGTCTTGGTATTGAAATCGCCTTAATATTGTAAAACGAATGGATTTGATAATAGGTAGCCCGGCGCATGATTCGATTTGAACAAGTCAGTAAGGTATACCCTGGTGGTCAACAGGCATTAAATCGAGTCAACTTTGAGCTTAAGGCCGGGGAAATGGCTTTTTTAACGGGCCACTCTGGTGCTGGTAAAAGTACCTTGTTGAAATTGATCGCAATGATGGAGCGTCCAACGTCGGGGCAGGTCTTTATTAATGGCCATAACCTCAATAAAATTACCAAACGTCAGATCCCATTTGCGCGGCGTGATATTGGCATGATCTTTCAAAATCATCGCTTGTTGATGGATCGCAGCGTCTTTAACAATGTTGCCTTGCCGCTAATTATTGAAGGTTATCATTTATCTGATATTAAACGCCGGGTTGCAGCCGCTTTAGACAAGGTCGGTTTACTTGATAAGGTCAACAGCTTGCCTGTTAGCCTGTCCGGTGGTGAACTGCAGCGGGTTGGCATTGCGCGAGCGATAGTTAATAAGCCGCCATTATTATTAGCCGATGAGCCAACGGGTAATTTAGATCCCGCTTTATCACTCGAAATTCTTCGACTGTTTGAAGACTTAAACTCGGTCGGGGTGGCAGTTTTGATTGCAACGCACGACCTTGGTTTGATTGCGCGATTAAAATATCACACCTTAACCTTGCGTGAGGGCCAATTAATTAATGACGGTTTGGCCTCAACCGATTTAAGATATAGTGATTTCGAGCCTGTTGCTTAAGCCTTATTTATCAAGGATGTGTTAGATTGAGTCTGCTATTTAAACAACGAAAGTCTGCCGCTGCTGGCCAAATGAAACCAGGCCACGTCGTGACAATGTTCTTTATTCGCCATTTGCAACAAGCCTTGGCCAGCATGGGCGAACTGTGGCGGATGCCGTTTTCGTCTTTGCTGACGATGGCCGTGCTTGGAGTGAGCCTAGCGTTACCTGCCACCTTGCATTTATTGTTGAAAAACAGCCAGCAGCTGCAAACCTCATGGGATAGCGCTTCTGAAATTACCCTGTTTTTAACCGAGCAGCTTAGTGAGCCAGCGACCACAAAATTGAGCAATCGTATTTTGCTTTACCCTGAAGTGGCGAGTGTTCAGCATATTTCATCGGCACAAGCTTTGGCTGAATTTAAGCAATTATCAGGCTTTGGTCAGGCGCTTGACTATTTAGATAAAAATCCGTTACCAGCGTTACTTTTAGTGGTGCCAACGACTAAATATTCGAGTCCTGATGGTGCGCGCATGTTGCTTGATAAATTAGAACAGCAGCGCGAAGTTGATTTTGGCAAGCTCGATATTGCCTGGCTGGAAAAACTTGGTGCGATTATTAAGTTGCTGCAAGATGCTGTACTGGCGTTGGGCATATTACTGCTAGTGGCTGTAGTGCTAGTGATTGGCAATACTATTCGTTTGTCGATTTTAAATCGACGCGATGAAATTGAGGTATTGAAGCTAGTTGGCGCGACCGACGACTTTATCCGGCGACCATTTTTATATACTGGCATTTGGTATGGCTTAATCGGCGGCTTCATTGCTTGGATTTGTGTCTCAATAATGTTGTGGTGGATGGAAGACGCATTAGTTAATTTGGTCGGCCAGTTTGGCAGTGATTTTACCCTAACGGGATTAAGTCTTAATGAATTTTTGTGGCTGATTGTTGGTGGTGCCAGCTTGGGTTGGTTGGGTGCTTATGGTTCAGTTACTCGGCATGTTCACGAGATTGAGCCGGAAAATCAACTTTAATAAACAACGCTGTTAAGTGAGAGTACATCAGGGTTACGCAGGATCAAGTTTATCTTAAAAAGGTGATCTTGATCCTATGGTGATCTCCGTCTTAGCATGATAGTATCGAAACAAGTTTTAAAATAGAGGTTGTTCTATGAGCTTAGGGATCCAATCAAATTCGTTAATCGCGGTACCTTCTGGCAGTATCGAGGCTTATGTCTCGGCAGCAGCTAGAGTGCCTATGCTTGAAGCAAGTGAAGAGCGTGAGTTAGCAGAGCGTCTATTTCACGGTGGTGATCTAGAAGCGGCACAGCAGCTGATTATGTCTCATTTACGTTTTGTGATTCACGTCGCTAAAAGCTATGCGGGTTATGGCTTACCTCATGCTGACCTTATTCAGGAAGGTAATGTTGGATTAATGAAGGCTGTTAAGCGTTTTAACCCTGATGTTGGGGTGCGTTTGGTTTCTTTTGCCGTGCATTGGATTAAAGCTGAGATTCATGAGTATGTGCTAAAAAATTGGCGGATAGTCAAGGTCGCAACCACTAAGTCTCAGCGTAAGTTATTTTTCAATCTACGAAAAAATAAAAAGCGTCTTGGTTGGTTTAATCAAGATGAAGTCAATCATGTGGCGCAAGAGCTTGGTGTTTCAAGTTCTGACGTGGTCGAAATGGAAAATCGAATGAGCTCAAGTGATTGCGCCTTTGATTTATCGACCGATGATGATGACAGTGGTACTTCTTCTTTCGCTCCGACTCAGTATCTTGAAGATAAGTCTTCGGATGTTGCTGAGTCTGTTGAAGCGAAAAACTGGGAATATCATGCTAATCGTAAGCTGCGCAGTGCGTTATCAACGCTTGATGAACGCAGCCAGCATATTGTGCAAGCGCGTTGGCTTGATGATAATAAAACAACCTTGCAAAGTTTAGCGGCACATTACCAGGTTTCTGCTGAGCGGGTTCGTCAGCTTGAAAAAAATGCGATGAAAAAACTCAAGGCGGCGATGGAATAACATCCGTTAGTCGTCAAAAAAAGCAGCTTAGGCTGCTTTTTTTTTGCAAAATTATTATCAAATCACCGCGCGAGTATTGAGCGCCAATTGCACCGGAGCTTATACTTCAGCCTCATTACTTTCTAAATAGTCGATTGCTGCTTTGAGATTAGAAAAGGTCGCGATTATCTTTGTTTCACCTTGCTTGCGTAATTGTTCGTCTTTTGCATCTAACATCATCCAAAGCCAAGTTTTTAATAATGCGACAGGGGGTTTTCCTGCTGTCATAGAAATCTTCCTTATTTTATAAAAGTTATTATTATCAGTGCAATACCAGCTTCTAACCGCCGTTAGAAAACCAAATTGATTCTACCTAAAATAAATCGAATGACAACGCTGGTTAGGCATTATCAGTGAGTTTATTGAGTATTTAGCTGTGGCAGATCAAATTTAAATAAATATAGCGCACAACAGTGCAATTGCTAATTGAGTTGGCTATTGATTTTAGAGTCCGTGATAGGAAGTGCAAGAGCAGATGTAACCTTGGCTAATTTGTTGGTGTGAGTTAGCACTTTAGATAATGGCACGAGTTTTATATTATGACGACGCAATCGTGGCTCTATCGAGCTTAAAAAAGCAATGGTCTGTGGGTGGGGATGGGCAATTGCAATCGCCGATTGATGCTTTTTGGCAATCTTGATTAATTGATTGAATTGCCGTTCAATCGCAGCATGCTCGCGGATATTATCAAGAAATATATGACGATGACCGGTTTGAATGCCATATTTAGCGGCGATCGATTCTCCAACCGAGTGTGGCGATGTTTTACTGTCGAGAAAATAGAGCTGACTGTGTGAAAGTTGCTCCATAATCCAATGAATGGGTTGGGTCATCGTGGTTAACTTACTGCCCATATGATTATTAATGCCTTTGGCGTAAGGCACGTCCTGAATCGCAGAGCGCAGTTGCTCGATCAATTGCTTCTTGTCCATATCGGCAGTGATAGCGCCTTGGCCTAATAGGTGGTTACTGCTCAGGGCTTCCATCGGAATATGGGCGATGACTTCTTTATTATGATTATTGGCAGCCACAGCTAAGTGCTGAGTTAGTGGCGCAAAGGGCACAATAGCAAACGTAAAATCGCCGGCTAACTTAATCGCACTAATATCTGTTTTACGGTAGCCCATATCATCTATCACAATGGCTATTTGCACTGGGTGCGCCGCAGAAACATTGGCCATTACGCTCAGATAAATAGTTACTATAGCCAGCCAGCAGCCAAAAATGTGAGTCAGTACAGCCCTAATCATGGTCGTGATTACTCCTAATTAGCTCTTAAGCCAGCGTTTGGGGTTAATAGCCTTGCCTTTATGACGTAGCTCAAAATATAAAACAGGTTTGTTTTGACCACCACTTTGGCCTAATAAAGCAATCTGCTCATTGACCTGGACATAATCACCGGCCTGTTTTAATAAGGTTTGATTATGGCCATACAGCGTCATGTACCCTTGACCATGATCAACAACCATCACTAAGCCAAAACCTTTAATCCAGTCGGCAAATAAGACTCTACCGTGGGATATGACATTAACCGCTTGGCCTGTTTTGCCGTTGATTGTGATGCCCTTCCAGCGACGACTGCCTTGGCGGACTTGGCCAAACTTGTTGATTAGTCTGCCTTTGCTCGGTGATTTTAGTTTACCCTTGCGTGCTGCTAAGCCTTGCAGCGGTTGCTGCTTTGGTGCGGCAGGCTTCTTCGCCTCTTTAATCAAGCGTTTAAGGTCAACTTCTGATAATTGCAGTTGCTCTATGGTGACGCTGTTGGCGAGGTAACGCTGATTTAGAGTCGCTAACGCGCTGTTTCTGTTTTTTTTATTTTTAGCGAGTTTATTGGTTTCAAGCTGTTGCTGGTCCACCAATTTCACTAATTTTTGTGCTGATTTTTTAACGTCTTGCTCAACGCTTAATAGCTTGTCCTTGGTGGCTTTTAACTGATCTAACGCGGCTAATCTGGCTTTATTAATATAGCTATAATAGCCCAGTAAGCGCTCTATTTTATTGCTGCGCTCTTGATTGAGCAGTACTTGAATTAAATCGTTATCACCAATCATATAAGCACTTGCCAATTGTTTGGCTAGGGCTTGCTGTTGTTGCTGGCTCGAAAGACTCAGTTTAGCCTGTTGCTTAGCTAGCTGGCGTTGCTGGCGCTTGTTGGCTGTTAAGTCTTGGCGAGTCTGGTGCAATTTGGCGGCTGTTGCGGCGATATTTAACTCAGTTTTTTTGAGTTTTGTTAGCAGTTTTTTATGTTGGCGTTGCTGTGATTTTAATAATGTTTGACGTTGTTTTAATTGCTGCTTAACTTGAGTCAGTTGCTCTTTTTCAGGTGCGGCGCTGCTGATATTACTTATCGTGACGATTAGTAATACAGCAAGGGACCGCTTTAACAGCAACAGCTTCAACTTCTTAACTAAGCTTCATCAGCGGCTTGCCGGTCATTTCAGCAGGAATGTCCATGCCTAGCAAGGTAAGCATAGTCGGGGCGATATCGCTGAGTTTACCGCTCTCGACAGGTGTTGCAGCGCGGCCAACATAAATGAACGGAACAGGTTCTGTGGTATGAGCTGTATGCGCCTGACTAGTGGTTTCATTAAGCATTTGCTCGGCATTACCATGATCGGCGGTAATTAAACATTCGCCACCGACTTTTGCTAAAGCCTCGACTACGCGCCCGACACAATGGTCAACTGCCTCGCAGGCTGCTATCGCAGCAGACATCACGCCAGTATGGCCAACCATATCGCCATTAGGGTAATTACAAATAATCACGTCATACTTCTGGCTGGCTATGGCTCCTACTAACTCATCGGTTAATAGCGTTGAATTCATTTCTGGTTGTAAGTCATAAGTAGCGACTTTGGGTGAAGGGATCAGGATCCGATCTTCACCTTTGAATACTTCTTCGACGCCGCCGTTAAAGAAAAATGTCACGTGGGCATATTTTTCAGTTTCAGAAATACGCAGTTGGGTTTTGTCGTGATCTTGCAGCCACTCACCTAACACATTGGTTAATTGCACTGGCGCGAAGGCGCACGGGGCAGCAATGTCATCGGCATATTGGGTTAGCTGCACGAAACCGGAAAGTTTGGGGCTGACTTTACGCTCGAAACCAGTGAAATCGCTATCAACAAACGCGCGGGTTATTTCGCGGGCTCGATCGGCTCTGAAATTCATGAAGAATAAAGCGTCACCATCATTAATGGTAACAGTGCTGCCGTCGGCTTTTGTGATCGCGGATGCGCTGACGAACTCATCGTTTTCATCGCGTTGGTAAGCCTGCTCTAGGGCTTCAATTGGGCAACTATACTGATGTTTAGCTAGACCTTGCGTTAATAAATCGTAAGCAGATTCGACCCGATCCCAGCGTTGGTCACGATCAAGTGCAAAATAACGCCCGATCAGTGAGCCAAATTGACCTACTTTGAGGCGGGCAAATAATGTGGTTAGTTTATCAATCGAGGCTAACGCGCTGCGTGGTGGGGTGTCGCGGCCATCAAGAAAAGCATGACAATAAATTTCTTTGGCGCCACGCTGCGCAGCAAGTTTGATTAAGGCCACAATATGATCTTCATGGCTATGGACGCCACCTGGGGATAACAGCCCCATTAAGTGCACCGCTTTACCGGCTGCAACGGCCTGATCAATATGCTTAATAAAGACAGGGTTTTGTTCAAACTCTTTATCTTCAATTGCTTTGTTTATTTTACTGTAATTTTGATAAACGATGCGCCCAGAGCCAATATTGACGTGGCCAACTTCAGAGTTGCCCATTTGACCGTCAGGCAGGCCGACATCCAAACCAGAGCCTGATATCAGGGTGTGGGGGTATTTTTGCCACAGTTGATCAAGTACCGGAGTATTCGCTTGTGCAATCGCATTGTGTGATTGCTCTTCACGGTGGCCCCAGCCATCAAGAATAACTAAAACGAGCGGTTTTTTTACTGTTAGCATTGACGTAAATTTCCTTTACCAGATATCAGGGCTCACATTTTACACGCTCAATGTGAGATTAAAAAGATTAGTTGTTAATATACTGATAAATAACGGTGACGACAGTATTAATTAGTATTAAGTACTAACCAAGGTGATATAGGTTATGCCTAAATCACTGGAAGCACATCGCTTTCTCGCTAGGGTGTGTATTACGCAAGCATGGGTGAAAAAGTTATTTGGGCTCAATTCTTGGCCGTGAAAAATAGGGTTTACTGCAGCGCTGTCGTATTGATGCAATTATATCGATATATTTAAATGTTGGTGGTGTAACACTAAAATTGATAATTATCATTGGGGTCTGCATTTTAACGGCATTTGGGTATATACTAACGCGCTAAATAATCTGTGAATTAAACCGGAACCCAAATGCAACCATATATAGAATTTATTCAGGCTAACCCACTCCTTGCTGCTGCGTGGATTGGTATTTTTGGCGCTCTGATCTTTACGGTCATCAAAACCAGCACCTCACCAATCAAGCAAGTAAGTCATCAACAAGCAACGTTATTGTTAAATCGTGAGAATGCAGTATTAGTTGATGTGCGTGCTCAAGATGATTTCAAGAAAGGTCATATCATTAATTCACGCCATTTGGCGTTATCGCAAATTAAAAATAATGAACTAGCTAGCCTTGAAAAAGAAAAAGATAGCCCCATCATTATTGTATGTAATACAGGAATGACCTCGTCGCAGGCATGTCAAATGTTACACAAAGCAGGGTTTTCTAATATTCATAATCTGCAAGGCGGTATTAGTAAGTGGACAGAAGCTAACTTACCGTTGACCAAGAAATAATTGAGGATAGTCACGTGGCTCAAGTAACAATTTATAGTCGTTCATGGTGTTCATTTTGCCACCAGGCAAAATCAGTTTTACAGCAAAAAGACATCGAATTCGATGTAATCGATATTGAGCTGCAGCCAGAAAAACGTGAAGAAATGATCACGTTAACTGGACGTACTTCGGTGCCACAAATATTTATTAATCAACAGCCGATTGGTGGCTGTGATGATTTAATGGCACTTAATGCCAGCGGCGAATTAGATAATTTACTAAAGGCTTAAGCCTTTAGTATTAAACTTTAAGAATAATACCAAGGTAGGAATATTTATGTCAGAAGCTAACGAAAACGTAGTAAACAACGAACAGCAAGGCCCAGCATTTAATATCCAGCGTATTTATACCAAAGATATTTCGTTTGAAACGCCAAACTCACCTGAAATTTTTCAAAAAGAGTGGCAGCCTGAAGTTAAACTCGATTTAGATACTCGCAGCAAGAAATTATCTGACGATGTTTATGAAGTGGTTTTGTCGTTAACTGTAACGGCTAAATTAGGCGAAGAAACGGCATTTTTGGCTGAAGTTCAACAAGCTGGTATTTTCTCTATCTCTGGTCTAGAAGAAAACCAAATGGCTCACTCAGTTGGTTCTTACTGCCCAAATATTCTTTTCCCATATGCACGTGAAGCTATTGCTAGCCTAGTAAGCCGTGGTACTTTCCCACAGTTAAACTTGGCACCAGTTAACTTTGACGCGTTGTTCTCACAATACGTTCAGTCGCGCCAAGAAGAAGCTAGCGGTGCTGCTGAAGGTCAAAGCGCAGACGCTTAATATGACGATGAAATCAGCAGATATTGCTGTGTTAGGGGCGGGGTCTTATGGCTCCGCCCTTGCTATTTGTTTAGCCCGAAAAGGTACTAAAACTTTATTATGGGCTCACAATAGCGCACACATTAAGCAACTAATTGAAGATGGTGGCAATGAAAAGTACTTGCCTGGGGTGAGCTTTCCACCAACGTTAGTACCCGACGCCGATTTAGCTCGGGTTGTCGCCGCAACCACTGAGATATTAGTGGTCGTGCCAAGCTTTGCATTTGCTGACATGCTTAAACGCCTGAAACCATTATTAACACCAGCGCATCGCGTCGCTTGGGCAACCAAGGGACTTGAAGCGGATACGGGGCGATTATTGCAAGATGTTGCTCGCGATATTTTAGGTCAAGATATCGCATTGGCCGTGTTGTCTGGGCCAACTTTTGCTAAAGAAATGGCGGCCGGTTTACCTACCGCTATTGCTGTGGCGGCATCACAACAAGATTTCGCTGAAGATTTAGCAAGCTTGCTCCATTGTGAAAAGACGTTTAGAGTTTATCAAAATTCTGATTTTATTGGCATTCAGCTTGGTGGCGCCGTTAAAAATGTGATTGCAATTGGCGCAGGCATGTCCGATGGTTTAGGTTTTGGCGCCAATGCGCGTATTGCATTGGTTACACGTGGTTTAGCCGAGCTTTGTCGCTTAGGCAATGCGATCGGTGCCGACACCGCCACTTTTATGGGCATGGCTGGTTTAGGTGATTTGGTCTTAACCTGTACCGATAACCAATCGCGAAATCGTCGTTTTGGCTTAGCATTAGGCGAGGGCGCTGATATTGAACAGGCCCAACGTGACATTGGCCAAGTAGTTGAAGGTTATAGAAATACCAAGGAAGTGTATTTGCTGGCTCAGCGTTTAGGGGTTGAAATGCCGATCACAAATCAGATATATCAAGTGTTATATCAAGGTAAAGCCCCGCTGCAGGCGGCTAAAGAATTACTTAGTCGCGCAAAAACAGTCGAGTAATTACTTGTTTAACTAACCTGTATTGAGGTTAACTAAGCCGACTTTTTATTAAGTTGGCTTTTTTGTGTCTGATCTTCTTGCGGCCAATGACAGTTGGCTCCCGCTTGTTCTTGTTCTTGCGACGATGACGTCATTACATGATCGCTATAAAACTCCATTCGACGGTACGATTGATGACGCTTTCTTAAACGTTTGCAATGGCGAAGTCTGGTTGAATTTTTCATCTTAGTTTGCACCTATATAGTCTAGCTGACGCCAGCATTCATAAGTTATAACAGCCACGGCATTGGATAAGTTCATGCTGCGACTTGTTGGTAGCATTGGGATTCTAATTCGCTGCTCTGGGGGCAGGCTGTCAATTATTTCGCTAGGTAAGCCACGAGTTTCAGGGCCAAACAACAACATATCACCGTCGGCAAAAGTCGCCGCACTATGACTTTGGGTCGCTTTGGTGGTACAAGCAAATACTCGGGTTGGCTGCACAGTAGCTAACATTGCTTGATAGTTGGCATGACGCGTAACGTTGGTCATTTCGCGATAATCAAGCCCGGCGCGACGAACTTTCTTTTCATCAAGATCAAAGCCTAACGGCTCAATAAGATGAAGGTGAAAGCCAGAATTGGCACATAAGCGGATAATATTGCCCGTATTGGGTGGGATTTCGGGCTCGAAAAGTGCAACGTGTAACATATGATTTGCATGTGTTATCGAATAATAACGCCATTGTACCCGCGCTATTATTCAAAGGAAAGCGCTAAAATTGTGCTTTCTGTTGGTCAATTAATATTTTTACATGCCTATGTAGATGCCTCAGGTAAGCAAGTAAAAGACACTCAACTCGCCGTGAACCCATCCATGGGGGCTTGAACTGGCATCCATGCCAGTAACAGTTGGCTTACTTTAACCTGCTTACCTATTTATTTAATCGCAGCCTGAGTAAAGTGCACAGGCATGTATTTTTATTGATGACGTGGAATGTTAATTACCACGTTTAAGCCAGCCTGTTCAGTGTTATAGGCGTTAATTGTGCCCCGATGTCGCGCAATGGCCTCGCTGGCAATCGCTAGGCCTAATCCGGTACCGCCAGAGCGACGCTCTCTGGCGTCTGATGCTCGGTAGAATGGCTCAAATAACTGCGCAAGATGCTCACTGGGCACGCCGCTGCCGTCGTCTTCGATGGCAATCGTTAAGTGGGTTTCACTAAGGCTAGTGCTCAGAGTTACATTGGTTCTAGCATAGCTAATAGCATTGCGGATCACATTCTCTATCGCACTGGCGAGTGGCTCTTCGAGGGCATCGATGGTGATGTCTGGTGATGGTTGTGAGGTCACCGTTTTATTGTATTGGCGCGCTTCAAAAATCGCGTTATCAATAATGTCATCAAGTAGTTCGGCGATCGCTACTTTAGTGAACGGCAAACTGTTGCTAATACGTAGTCGTGATAATACCAGTAATTGCTGCAGCATTTTGTCGATTAAATTTGCTTCTTGTTCTATTCGCGATGCCTGAGCCAGCTGGCCATCTTGTTGGCGCCGACCAATGGCTAATGCCAGTTGCAGTCGGGTCAGTGGGGTGCGTAATTCGTGAGAGATATCGCTGAGTAAGCGCTGCTGGTTCAGCATCATCTGCTCCACTGACTCGGCCATTTCATTGAACGAATGAGCTAATTGACCAATTTCATCATGCCGGCGCAGTGTTAACGGTTGTGCTCTTGCTGATAGTTGTCCCAAGGCTAATTGCTTAGCCGTTCGCTCAAGCGATTTTATGGGGCGGGTAATGTGCCAAGCAAAAAAACCACAACTTAAACCACTGACAAGGGCCATCACCAAGAGTAATAACCAACGGTTTTCACTGAGAGAGCTGAGGTAGTGGCGGTAAATTTCGGGACGATGCTCTCTGACATACAGCTGATAAGCGTTGCCTTGATGGATAAAGGGGTAAGGACCAAACACTATCGATTGTTTAAAATGGTAACGACGCGGGCGGTTTTTATGTTGCAGTCGTTTAATTGCTTTGGTGATATCTGGTGGCAATGGGGTGAAGGCTACAGCTGCGCCGCTTTCGTTGGTGATAAATAATGCGCGGCGTGGTCTTTTTTTATGTTGACGCTCATCTGAGCCCCCAATCATTTTAGTATGTTTTAGGCGGCGTAATTGACGGGCTAAATCTTTTGAGTTGCTCAGCCGCTGCGCAATCTGCTGATGAGTGCGGATTATCTGCTGCTTAACATCTACTTTCTGATCGATAATGACTGGTAGCGCGATAACCGCGCCAACAATTAAAACGCAGATTAACCAAAACCCAAGTAATAGCTTGAAAAATAGCTGCTTAGGCATTGGTTAACCAAATGTAGCCATGGCCACGCACGGTTTTAATCCGCGGGCTATTGTCGCTAGTAACAGGCAGTTTTTTACGTAAATTCGAGACATGCATATCAAGACTGCGATCAAATGGCTGCAAGCGTTTACCTAACACCAGTTGGCTGAGCTGGTTTTTATCGAGCAATTGACCGGCTTGTTTGATTAACTCCAGTAATAACAAAAATTCGGTGCCGGTAAGGTCAAGGATGACGCCTTGGCATTTGGCCTCTTGTCGCCCGGGGTTCAATTCAATGTCGCCATGGATTAACGGTTGGCTTTTTGAGTCATGGGATTGGGTCCGTCGTAAGATGGCTTTAATTCGAGCCAGCAACTCGCGATCGTTAAAAGGTTTAGGCAGATAATCATCGGCGCCAAACTCCAGCCCGGTAACCCGATCTATTTCATCACCCTTAGCGGTTAACATTAAAACGGGCACATTACTTTGTAAGCGTAAACCTTGTAACACCTCAAAGCCATTGAGCTGAGGCAACATTACATCGAGTAATACTAATTGGTATTGATTTGTTAACGCCATCGCTAAACCTGTCCGGCCATCGTGAGCCGAGTCAATGTCATATCCTTCAAGCGCTAATAAAGTGCTTAACAGCTGACACAGTTCGATGTCGTCTTCAATGACGAGCAGTTTACTTTTATTCATCGGATTATTTTATGGCTAAATGCGTTAAATGCACAGTTTATTTACACTGCTTTACATAAATTAAGCGTTGCTTTACAACCGAGAACGTAAACTACCAATGACTCAACACAACTCAAAACAATGGGATCATATTTATGAAACATTCAAAAAAATTATTATTAACGGTTGCCATGATTACCGGCCTTGGCGCAATGAGTGCGGTTATGCCGGCTGCTGCTAAAATGGGCGGCGAGCGTAGTGAACACCGCATGGAACGTAACATCGAACGATTGACCGAGCGGTTAGATTTAACCGAGCAACAATCAGCGAAAATTAGCCAGCTAATGACCCAGCACCGCGAGGCCAATACCCGCCCGAGCAAAACAGAAATCAAAGAGCAAATGAAAGCCCAGCGCCAGCAGGCGCGAGATCAATTACAGGCTCTATTGAGCGCCTCAGAATTTGATTCGGCTGCGGCTAAGCAATTGTTGGCTCAAGCGAGAGAGCAGCGCCAAGCACACATTGTTGGCCAAATAGAGCTCAAGCATGGTATTTATCAGCTGTTAAATGCTGAGCAGCAAACGAAGTATTTAAAAATGATCGGTAAGCAGATGAAAAAAATGCAACATCAGGGTAAGCGTCAGGGTAAGCATCGCGGCAAGCATCACGAGGGTTATGACGCCGAGCATTAATCTGAACGGCTGTCACAACGCGTTACCTTTATACCAATTGGCTCTGTTGTACTAAAGTGTTGCCATTTGAACAGCAAGTCGCCGTAAATCCATCACTACTTCGGCGGACTTCCTCATGCCGCTGGCATGAGGGTTCTACCTACGTTCGAGGCTCTGGACCAGCATCTCGACAATTGCTCCTCGGTAACCGCTCCTGTGTTACTCTAATTACGCCCGTCCATGGCTTAATGCATTGTCCTAATATATTACATCCGTGTAAGAACATACTGCTCAAGCTTGCTTTATCAAACACCAACACTTTAAATTAGTTGTGAAGCTAGCTACATTTAAGGTGAACAGAGCCATACTAATTAATGGTATTAGCTTCAATTGACTACGAAATACCTAACTCTTTTAATTTCCGGGTTAAGGTATTTCGGCCCCAGCCGAGTTTCTTGGCGGCCAACTGTTTGTGACCCGAGGTATTCGCGAGCGCACAATCGATGACTGTGCGCTCAAATGCCGGTAAAGCTTGTTCAAGAATCGCTTCATTGCCTTCGCTCAGCTGTTGATCACACCACTGTCGTAATGCTTGTTGCCAGTCACTGGGTTGGGTAAGTTGTGAATTTGCCTCAGTTAGTTCCGGAGGTAAATCACTGACTAAAATCTCCTGACCAGACGCCATGACCATTAACCAGCGACAACAGTTTTCTAATTGTCTGACATTGCCGGGCCAAGCGAGTTTGGCCAGAAAGGTTTCGGCTTCCTTGCTTAATTGTTTCGGTTCAACATTGAGTTCTTTAGCCGCCAGCTGCAGAAAGTGCTTAGTTAATACCGGGATGTCTTCTCGGCGCTCATTTAAACTCGGAATATGAATTCTGATAACATTGAGTCGGTGAAACAAATCTTCACGGAAGCCACCTTGGTTAACCAATTGCTCTAAATGTTGGTGGGTTGCGGCAATAATTCGGACATCGACCGATATTGGCTGATGACCACCAACGCGATAAAACTGACCGTCAGCCAGTACTCGCAGTAGTCTCGTTTGAATATCGAGCGGCATATCGCCAATTTCATCTAAAAACAGGGTGCCACCATTGGCTTGCTCAAAACGACCTTGGCGTACACTGTTCGCGCCGGTAAAGGCACCTTTCTCATGGCCAAATAACTCAGACTCGATCAAGTCTTTCGGAATTGCCGCCATATTTAAGGCGATAAAGTTTTGCTCTTTACGGGGGCTGTGTTTGTGTAAGGCTTTGGCGACTAACTCTTTGCCCGTTCCAGATTGGCCGTTGATTAAGACACTAATGCTTGACGAAGATAGCCGGCCTATGGCCCTGAAGACTTCCTGCATTGCCGGCGCTTCGCCAATAATCTCAGGGGCCGCAGAGGTTACTTTAGTGACTTTTTTGCGCCGCCTGCTTTGCTCGATACTGTGTGCGATGGCGCGCTGAATTAGGTTGATAGCTTCGTCAATATCAAAAGGCTTGGGTAAATACTCAAAAGCGCCACTTTGATAGGCACTTACCGCACTGTCGAGATCGGAATGGGCGGTAATGATAATAACCGGCACTTCTGGAAAATGCTGTTGAATGCGTTGCAGCAATACCATGCCATCGGTGTCAGGCATGCGAACATCGGACACTATTGCACTGGGCTGCTCGTGCTGTAATGCTTCCCATAGGCTCTCGGCGGCGGCAAAACTGGCGCAGCTAATTTTGGCTGCGCCTAACGCTTTTTCGAGAACCCAGCGAATAGAGCTATCATCGTCTAATACCCATACTTGTTCTGTCATGATAACTCCTTTAATTTTTAACCGGAATGGTTACGGTAAACTCGGTATGACCGGCGTGACTATTAAAATTAATCCGACCATGATGCTGCTGAATTAAGGTTTGCGCGATTGATAATCCAAGGCCGGTGCCTTCTGCTCGTCCGGTGACCATCGGATAAAACAAGGTTTGCTTTAGCGCGGGCGGAATACCGGGACCGTCATCAATAATTTTTATTTCTAAGGCTAATTTATGGCGAGTGCCACCTATGGTGACTTGATTTGCAACCCGGGTCGAGATGGTGATTTTCCCTTGCTGACCTAATGCTTGAATCGCATTTTGGATGATATTAAGCAAGGCTTGTTGTATTTGCTCAGGATCAATGGTGATGTCGGGAATGCTGGGATCGTAATCTCGATTAATTTCAATGGTATTAGGCAATTCAAAACTGACCAGCGTAATGATTTTTTCAATAATCTGATGAATATTATGGCTGGTATGGCTAACGTGTTTATTGGGGCCTAATAACCGGTCGACTAAATTATTGAGTCGGTCGGCTTGCTCCATAATCATCTGGGTATATTCTTTTGACTCATCGGTTAGCTGACGGTGCAACAATTGAGCGGCGCCACGCAAACCGCCCAGTGGATTCTTTATCTCATGGGCGAGGCCACGCACTAAGTCTTTGGCTAACTGTTGTTGAGTTAACTGCTGTATTTCAGTTGAGATGCGTTGCTGTTGATCGACCTGGCGGATCTCTAACAATAGTGCCGACTGCTGTTGCCAATAAATAGGGCTGGTGCAAAGATCGATCGTGATGTGTTGGCCGTCGATAAAAGTGAGACAGGCTAAGTTATCGGTGAAACCTTGTTGGTCGGCTAGTGCCTGTTCAAACAGCTGTTGCTGTGAGCTCAATTCACGGTAGAGCTCGGCTAACCCGATCCCAATCATCCGCTTATTACTTTGCTTGAAGAGTTGCTCGGCTGCTGCATTGACATAACAAATTTCAAAATCGTTATTAATGATCAGAATACTGGTGACTAATTGATCGAGAATTTCGTGATCCAAGTGTGGCGGCATTAAGGGCTCCAAATACTATGCTAATAATTATTTTAATGGCATCAACATATTAATCTATGGTGCTAATACCATTACAATTAAGCAGGCGAGGCCAGCTAACTGATAGTAATCATATATTTAATTATCACTATATCATACGCACCAAGGTGGTGCGCCAATAGTTTATCGTTGATCGGTATCGACAAATTGAGGGAAGAATTACCCTAATTGGCGCGCTTAATTCGTGCTCGATGCAGATAAACGATGGTATCAGAAGAGGTTGCAAGAATGTTGCCAAACTGGTCGAGCAGCTCAGCTTTTATTTTAACTTCACCGCGGTCGACATTTTTTATATTAAAAACAGGGGTTTGGCTTGGGTTTTGATAGGGGGTATTATTTATATATAACTGAACTTTTAATTGATCGTTTAAGCTCGGTGTCGATTGCACCACAATGGTTAGGTTACCATCGTTAGCGCGGATTGTTTGTTGTGGTTGTGGGCTTAAAATGCTGACCGCGGGTGGCTTGCTTGCCTGAGCTGGCTTTTTTAAGCTTGAGCTTTGCTGATTTTTGGTGACCGTTGACGGTAGCTTCGAGGTGTTTTTAAGCGAGACTTCAGTGGCAACAGCGCCAGTAAATTTCTGATCGGAATAAGAGACCGAGCCATCGTCATGCACTTTTTTATAAACAGTTGCTGCAATCGTATTAAAGCCGATGAGTGACGCAATCAGGATGATAGTTGTTAACGATACTAATTTCATAACGGCTCCATATTGAAAATACTTTACAGGCTTATCCATAAATTGGTTAAAACAGCCGTGATGGTCACTATCACCTGTGTTGGTAAATCTTGCAAGGGCAAATAACAAAAAGCCCGCACGAGGCGGGCTTGGACTAGCTAAATGTAATACTTAAGCGATACTAAGGCTGCTTAGCTTATACGCTGTAGTACATCTCAAATTCAACTGGGTGAACAGCTAGGTTTAAACGCTCAACTTCTTCATTCTTCAATGCAATGTAAGCATCGATAGAATCGTTTGAGAATACGCCGCCAACAGTTAAGAACTCACGATCTGCATCAAGTGCTTTTAGTGCTTCGTCTAGAGACTCAGCGACTGTTGGAATTTCTGCAGCTTCTTCAGGAGGCAGATCGTATAGATCTTTATCCATTGCTTCACCAGGGTGGATCTTGTTTTTAATACCGTCAAGGCCTGCCATTAATAACGCAGCAAATGATAGGTATGGGTTCGCCGTTGGATCAGGGAAGCGAACTTCAATGCGGCGTGCTTTCGGTGATGGTACTACCGGAATACGAATTGATGCACTACGGTTACGTGCTGAGTAAGCAAGCATTACCGGAGCTTCGAAACCAGGTACTAGACGCTTGTACGAGTTCGTTGAAGCATTGGTAAATGCATTCAATGCACGAGCGTGCTTGATGATACCACCGATGTAGAACAATGCTGTTTCAGATAGACCGCCGTACTTATCACCAGCAAAGATGTTCTCTCCATCTTTCGCAAGAGACATATGACAGTGCATACCAGAACCGTTATCACCCACTAATGGCTTAGGCATAAAGGTTGCTGTCTTACCAAATTCGTGTGCAACGTTGTGAACAACATACTTATAAATTTGGATTTCATCAGCTTTTGAAACAATAGTGTTAAAACGACAAGCAATTTCGTTTTGACCAGCAGTTGCTACTTCATGGTGATGCGCTTCAACAACTAAGCCCATTTGATCCATTAGCAAACACATTGCGCTACGGATATCTTGCGCTGAATCAACTGGAGAAACTGGGAAGTAACCACCTTTAACGCCAGGGCGGTGTCCGGTATTGCCTTCTTCATATTTAGTGTTTGAGTTCCAGCATGCTTCTTTATCATCGATAGAGTAAGAAGCGCCGTTCATGTCGTTTTTATAACGCACGTCATCAAACAAGAAGAACTCTGGCTCAGGACCAAACAATACATTGTCAGCAAAACCAGCACTGCGCATGAATTCTTCTGCGCGCTTAGCTACTGAGCGAGGATCACGGTCATAACCTTGCAACGTATCAGGTTCTAAAATATCACAACGGATGTTCAACGTTGGAATGTTAGTGAATGGGTCCATCACTGCTGTTGCAGGATCAGGCATCATCACCATGTCTGAATCGTTGATTGCTTTCCAGCCAGCAATTGAAGAGCCATCGAACATTTTACCGTCTTCAAAGAAGTCTTCATCAACTTGATGTGCAGGGATACTAATGTGTTGCTCTTTACCTTTAGTATCGGTGAAACGTAAATCAATAAATTTTACGTCGTTTTCTTTAATTAACTCAAAAACATTTTCTACAGACATCTGATGTTTCCTTCAAAATAGATAATAATAAAACTCAACTGAAATATTAGTAGCCAAAACCATGCCATTTTTTTAAGTGGCTGATATTTATGTGATACTTGTTTTATCTTGTGATTTTTGACTATGTCGCGCACCAACTTGATCACCCTGATGCCCCATTATGGTGCGTAAGTGTGGTGAGTTATGCTGGTGCAGCAGCGGTCTAATCTAGAGTGTTCTGTGCTTTATGTCTAATTATTACCACTTAAGTAAACTTTGTGCTAATGCCATTGATTAAATAGATAGCTTTTAGGCCCACAAGCCTGTAGAATTTGTCGCCTAAAATTTAGTCACCCCCGAATGATTGCAACTTTCGTAATCACTCATGTTTAGGCGAGATATAATGTCAAATAATATTACTGATATCAGCAAGTTGCGTAACATAGCAATCATTGCTCACGTTGACCATGGTAAGACAACATTGGTTGATAAATTGTTAGCGCAATCTGGTACAGTTGAAACGCGCGGCGAAGCTGAAGAGCGTGTAATGGATTCTAACGATCTTGAAAAAGAACGTGGTATAACCATCTTAGCAAAACCAACTGCGATTAACTGGAATGATCACCGCATCAACATCGTTGATACTCCTGGTCACGCCGATTTCGGTGGTGAAGTTGAGCGTATCATGTCAATGGTAGATTCAGTGTTACTATTAGTAGACGCTGTTGATGGCCCAATGCCTCAGACACGTTTCGTAACGCAAAAAGCATTTGCTCAAGGCTTAAAGCCAATCGTTGTTATTAACAAAATTGACCGTCCAGGATCACGTCCTGAATGGGTAATGGATCAAATCTTCGATTTGTTCGATAACTTAGGCGCGACTGATGAGCAGCTAGACTTCACCGTGGTTTATGCTTCAGCACTTAATGGCTGGGCGACTATGGATCTTGAAGATGAGTCAGATAACATGGAACCATTGTTCCAAGCGATTCTAGATAATGTTTCTGCTCCTGAAGTTAATGCTGAAGGTCCACTGCAAGTTCAAATTTCTCAGTTAGATTACAACTCTTATGTTGGTGTTGTCGGTGTTGGCCGTATCACTCGTGGTAAAATTGTTCCTAACCAGCAAGTGATGATTTCAATGGCTGATGGCACTACTCGTAAGGGTAAAGTTGGTACAGTAATGGGTTACTTAGGTCTAGATCGTCATGAAATGGATGAGTCTTGTGCCGGTAACTTAGTGGCAATCACTGGTCTGGGTGAGTTAAAAATATCTGATACTATTTGTGCTGTTGATTGTGTTGAACCATTACCAGCACTTTCTGTGGATGAGCCAACTGTAACCATGACTTTCCAAGTAAACAACTCTCCGTTTGCTGGTAAAGAAGGTAAGTTTGTTACTTCACGTAACATTCACGAACGTTTACAACAAGAGCTTGTTCATAACGTTGCATTACGCGTTGAAGAAGGTTCTGATCCGGATAAATTTAAAGTATCTGGTCGTGGCGAGCTTCACTTAGGTGTCCTAATCGAAACAATGCGTCGTGAAGGTTTCGAAATGGCGATTTCTCGCCCTGAAGTAATCATCAAAGAAGTTGATGGTGTACTAATGGAACCAATTGAAAAAGTTACTGTTGATGTTGAAGAGCAGCATCAAGGCACAGTAATGGAAAAATTGGGTTTACGTAAAGCTGTTATGTGTGACATGCAGTTAGACGGGAAAGGCCGTGTTCGTATCGATTTCGATATGCCTTCACGTGGTCTTATCGGTTTCCAAACTGAATTCATGTCTATGACTTCTGGTTCTGGTTTAATTTACCACACGTTCGAAGAATATGGCGTGCATCGCGGCGGCAACATCGGTCAGCGTTCTAACGGCGTATTGGTTTCTAACGCTACTGGTAAAGCTTTGACTTACTCACTGTTTAACTTGCAGCAGCGTGGTCGTTTATTTACTCAGCATGCTGAAGAAGTTTACGAAGGTCAAATCTTGGGTATTCACAGCCGCGAGAACGATTTAACTGTAAATGCGCTTAAGGGCAAGCAGTTAACTAACGTTCGTTCATCAGGTACTGATGAAGCACAAGTACTTACTACGCCAATCATCTACACCCTAGAGCAAGCGCTAGAGTTTATCGATGATGATGAGCTAGTTGAAGTAACACCAATCAGCATTCGTATCCGTAAGAGACTTCTTACTGAAAACGAACGTAAGCGCGCTAACCGCGGTGGTGCAAAATAATATTTACCGACACCATTGGTAAATAATAAAAAGGGACTGATTATTCAGTCCCTTTTTTTGGTTTGCGTTTGGCGCTATTGGGTTACGGTGTGTTGTATTGTGCGATCAAAGTGATTAAATTAGTCCAATAAAAGGGGTTTTTAATGATTGAAAAAAAAATAGGTCAATCGGTTTTATTGCAGTCGATGTCGCCAAGCAATCGACTGCGTATGAATACCAGTCGCTATGCGGCACTGTGCCATTATTTGATCGCAACGGTGTTATTTGCTGTTTATGGCGATCAGGTGTGCCCGTTCCTTGAGACCATTTCCCCGATCCAACTAATGGTTCCTTTACTGCTTGCCTACCCTTTACGTGAGTTACTGGTCAGTCGAATAGTGAATGGTTCAAGCACTCAAGTTAAGACCCAGTTGATAATTGATTTTGCGCTTTTTATCATTGCTGGCATTGGTTTGGCCGCGGTAAATTGGCTGTTTTTCGATGCGCCTTGGCATAGCAACGCTAAGGCGATTGTTGGTATGGCGATATTAGGTCTGTTTGTTGCAATCGACTTGGCTTTATTGACTGAACGTCAATTGCTAAGTGATATTACTGCCACAGCCCAGCCAATTGAATTGGGGCATATTGTCTCATTTTCTAAGAAATTTAGCCTGCTCGCTATCTTAATTATTGTTAGCATGGCGTTGGTATTGTTTTTGGTGGTTAATAAAGACTTAGACTGGTTATTAACTGAAGGCTTAGCTTTAGGTGCCGTACAGGCACGCACGAGTATTTTGTTTGAAATTGCCCTGATAATGGGGACATTTCTTATTTATAGCGTGCGTATTGTATTGTCATATGCCAAAAACGTAACACGCTACTTGGAGCAACAAACGGCGGCGTTAGCTGCAGTCGCACAAGGCGACCTAACGGTGAAAGTACCGGTGGTGAGTCAGGACGAGTTTGGTTTAATGGCACGCGATACTAACCTGATGATTGAGCGGTTGTTAGGTTATCAGAACGAATTAAAATTGACCCGAGATGCCTCTATCTTGGCGCTGGCCTCATTGGCTGAAACACGAGATAACGAAACCGGGGCCCACATTTTACGGACCCAACGTTATGTTAAGGTCTTGGCGGAGCACTTAAGCGGTCACCCTGATTTTAGCGTCGCGCTTAATGTTGAAACTATTGAGTTATTGTATAAGTCGGCACCCTTACATGATGTTGGCAAAGTCGGCATTGTCGATAGCATTCTGTTAAAACCGGGTAAACTAACCGATGATGAATTTGTTATTATGAAGACACATGCGCAGCTAGGATCGGATGCGTTGTTGGTTGCGGAAGAACAAATGGGCAGTAATTCATTTTTACGCTATGCACGGGAAATTGCGTTAACGCATCATGAGAAGTGGGATGGCTCGGGTTATCCTAATGCCTTAAGAGGTGACGATATTCCATTGTCAGGGCGTTTAATGGCCTTAGCGGATGTATATGATGCCTTGCTGAGTAAAAGGGTCTACAAGCCGGCATTTAGCCATCAGCAGGCGAAAGAAATTATTTTAAAAGGTCGTGGCAGTCACTTCGATCCACGGGTAGTTGTGGCATTTGAAGCGTGTGAAATGGAGTTTGTGGCAATTGCTGAGCAATTTAAAGACGCAGGTTAAGAGAGCCATTAGCAAGGATTAATTACTCATGGCTCGATCGGGATTAATCGACAAAAATTTGCATCTCTTCGCCGATTTGCTTACGCATTTCCATCAACTTAACCGCTGCTGTGTACTGGCGCTTATCAGATTCTGATTCAGGTTCCCACTTCGGTACCTGAATGCTTTGCCCAGCCTCATCAACTGCAACCATAATGACGATACAGTGGGTGGTTAAACGTTTGTTGAGTGACTTAGGATCACAGGCCGTTACTTCAAGTGCGATGTGCATTGATGAATTACCTGTGTATATAACTTTACCCGTTACTTCTACTAGGCTGCCGACATGGATCGGTGCAACAAATCTAATGCCACCGGCATAGGCCGTAATACAGTAACGACCACTCCAGCCAGCAGCACAGGCGTAAGCGGCTAAATCGATCCATTTCATGACGGCGCCGCCATGTACTTTACCGCCAAAGTTTACATCTTGTGGCTCTGCTAAAAATCGTAACGTCAGTTCACGCTGAGGCTTATTCATTAGTGTTATTCTTTGTATGATAAATAATAGGGTATTATTTTCTCACTTATAACCTCAAGTTTGAAGTAACTTTTGGTGCCATCGGTTAAAAACCACTACCCGATTGCTTTAAAAACACGCGTTCTTGGGCTGTCGACTCTCTGCCGAGGATATCGTTGCGGTGAGGGTAGCGTCCAAACTGCTCAATTATTTTATGGTGGCGGATTTCAAAGTTTAAATTATCTGCTAACGCGTTGCTGGTATATAACTCGAGTGCCGTTTGGTGGATTAATAATGATTCGCTATGCATTAAGGGTAAATAGATAAAATTGCGTTGTTGCGGTAGCAATTCTTGGTCGGCACCGAGGCTGATGGCGTGCTGAGCTAAAGATAATGCCAAGGGATCGCAAGCGAAGGCTAAGGGGGACTCGCGGTAAATGTGTCGAGAAAACTGATCCAGCACAATGATTTCAGCCAGTCGACCGCGCGCTTCTTCGCGCCAAGTATATAATTCACATAAGCTTGCTTTGTGGTGTATTTCGCCAAAACGCCGCTTTATCAGCTGGTCTAGTGCGGGATCTTTAATCCACCATTGTGCAGGGCTTAATTCTTCAAACCAAAAGCGTAATATTTCATTATACATGACATCACCTTTGCTTAATTGAGTGATAAGTCTAGTCGATATTTGGTTAGTTATCGTCCAGAAACAGACATCCTTGTTTTTTTCTGGAGACACTACCGTAAAACGTGGTTTTACTTCGCTTTCATTTTCAACAAATTGAAAATATTGGCACATCCCTGTACCACATAGCCAGTGTCCTGCTTCGCAGTTTCTGGATGGACACTGGCTAGAATATCTATTTACTCAATGACGAGGTATTGCAGCTTGTCGCTGACGCCATTCCATTGGTCGGCATCTGCAGGAGCGGCGATGACCTCGGTTATTTTCGGCCACAGCTGCGCGAGTTCGGCATTTAGCTCAATAAAGTTTTGTTGATTTTCGGCTAAGTCATCTTGTTGAACAATTGCACCGGCGGGGCATTCTGGGGTGCACAAATCGCAATCAATGCAATCGTCAGGGTTTATCGCTAAAAAATTTGGCCCTTGGTGAAAAGCGTCAGCAGGACAGACCGATACGCAATCGGTATATTTGCATAAAATACAATTGTCGGTGACGACGAATGTCATGGGGTTCTCCGAAAAATAAAATAAAGCGCCCAGATCATACCTACTACTGAGCATATATCAAATCCCAAATCAGATAAATGTGCTATCTGCTAACTGGCGCGATTAATAACCTGCCGCAACCCTTAAAAAGGCGTACAATAGCGCCAATTTACTATAGCTAAGTAACGCAATCGAGACCTTATCATGATACGACTTTCCAACTTAAAACTGGGCTTAGATCACACAGAACAAGATCTGGCTAACATCATCATGTTTACGCTTAAAATACGCAGTGAGCAATTAATTAATACCACTATTTTCCGCCGTGGCATCGATGCGCGTAAGAAGCGTAATATCATTTTGTTATATACCGTTGATGTCGAAACAACGGACGATGCGATGTTATTAGAGAAATTTAGTGATAATCAAAGTGTTAAAGCAACGCCAGACATGGAATACAAGTATGTTACCAGCGCGGTAGAAGACTTTGGTGACCGTCCTGTGGTGATAGGTTTTGGCCCTTGTGGCATTTTTGTCGGACTTATTTTGGCTCAAATGGGCTTTCGACCAATCATTCTTGACCGTGGCAAGGAAGTGCGTGAACGTACCAAAGATACCTTTGGTTTTTGGCGTAAAAAGGAACTTAATACTGAATCTAATGTTCAGTTTGGTGAGGGCGGCGCTGGCACTTTCTCTGACGGTAAGTTGTCGACTCAAATTAAAGATCGCAAGCATTACTGTCGTAAAGTGCTTAATGAATTTGTTGATGCCGGCGCGCCGGAAGAGATTTTGTATGTTAGCAAGCCGCACATCGGTACGTTTAAGTTAGTTACCATGGTGGAGAAAATCCGCGCTAAAATTATCGAACTTGGTGGTGAAATTCGCTTTAGTGCTCGGGTTGATGATTTACAGATTGAAGACGGTCAGATCGTCGGGCTAACGCTTAACGGCGGTGAGCAGATTAAGTCGAAACATATTGCGTTGGCGATTGGCCATAGTGCTCGTGACACCTTTGATATGATCCACCAAAAAGGGGTCTACATTGAAGCTAAGCCGTTTTCTGTGGGCTTTAGAATTGAACACAAGCAGTCATTAATCGATGAAGCGTGTTTTGGCAAGTCGGCCGGTCACCCAGTCTTGGGATCGGCAGATTACAAATTAGTTCACCATTGTAAAAATGGCCGTTCTGTTTATAGTTTTTGTATGTGTCCTGGTGGCACGGTCGTGGCTGCGACTTCAGAAGAAAATCGCGTGGTGACTAATGGCATGAGCCAATATTCACGTAACGAAATGAATGCCAACAGTGCAATTGTGGTTGGTATTGATCCGAGTGATTTCCCTGGCGACCCACTGGCCGGTGTTGAACTGCAACGTCAGCTAGAAAGTGCTGCGTTTAAATTAGGCGGTGAAAATTACGATGCACCAGCGCAACTTGTCGGTGACTTTATGAAAGGCAAATCGTCTGAGCAGTTAGGTGCTGTTGATCCATCGTACAAGCCTGGGATCAAATTAACCGATTTGACCAGTTTACTGCCGGACTATTGTAACGAAGCTTTGCGCGAAGCATTGCCGGCCTTTAATCGTAAAATTCATGGCTTTGCGATGGATGAAGCGACGTTAACTGGGGTTGAAACTCGAACCTCTTCACCTATCTGTATTAAGCGTGATCGTGAGTACCAAAGTATTAATGTTCGTGGATTGTTCCCTGCTGGCGAAGGCGCAGGTTATGCTGGCGGTATTATGTCTGCTGCAATTGATGGGATTAAAGTGGCTGAAGCGATGGCGTTAAGTATTAATGGCGAGCCAACGGCTTAACAATATCCCCTGAATGAGCTACGAGGGGCAGTCAAATGACTGCCCTAAATTGCCCTAAACTGAGCTAACTGATTAATTAGCTCTTTTTGTTTGGGGTGTAAGCGTACTTCTCTTTCTTTGGCTGACGTTCGCTGCGGCGATCCGTTGAACGGCCAACCGATAACTTACCACTGCGTGCAGCGATTGGTTTGTCACGATAGCTGGCAGTTGAAGTAGACGCTTCCTTGGTTTTGGTCGAGTCGGCAATCAGCTGATTAAGGCCAGCCATTTCTTGTTTGTTTAAATGACGCCATTCGCCTGTTGCCAGGTTGTCGACTGTCAAATTCATAATCCGCATCCGTTTTAGCTTACGCACGCGAAAGCCGAAATGTTCACACATTCGGCGAATTTGGCGATTAAGCCCTTGAGTTAATATTATTTCAAAGCTGCGTGGACCCGTTTGCTTGACCTTGCACTTATTCGTCACAGTCTCGAGGATCGGCACACCATTGCCCATACCAAAAATAAAATTGCCATCGATTGTTTTATCAACCGTCACCACGTACTCTTTTTCGTGGTTGTTGCCAGCCCGCAGAATTTTATTAACAATATCACCGTCATTGGTTAATAAAATTAAGCCTTCAGAGGGCTTATCTAAACGACCAATCGGGAAAATACGATCCGGATAATTAACAAAGTCGATAATATTGCCATCAATATGCTGATCCGTCGTACAGGTAATGCCTTGGGGTTTATTAAGGGCAATGTAAACCGGAGATGCTTTAGTGCCAATCAGTTTACCACTGACTCTTACTTCGTCGCCAGGTTGTACTTTCATGCCCATAACTACCTTATCACCATTGATGGTAATAATGCCCAAATCGACGTACTTGTCGGCTTCACGGCGTGAACAATAACCCGCTTCGCTTAAAAATTTATTTACCCGAATACCGGTTGATGGTTGATCAGCTTGTTGAGACATAGGACAAGGAACTTATTAGCAAAAATGAAGGGACAATTTTACCATTGATTGGCTAGCGCGAATATAGCTATTTGCTGGTTGTGATGGTAATGGCCTAACGGGCGTTAGGCCATCCTTGCACTATTATAGCGCGCGGCGAGCTTTTACCGCGTCAGCCAGCTGCTGCAATACCGTTTCTGTGTCTGCCCAGCCAATACAGGCGTCGGTAACACTTTGACCGTAAGTTTCTGCTTTACCGTCAATAAAGTCTTGGCGGCCTTCAACTAGGTGACTTTCGATCATCACACCGAAGATCGAGCTATCGCCTTGGCTAATTTGCTGACAAACATCAGTTGTCACGTCTAATTGACGCTTAAACTGCTTTGAACTGTTAGCGTGGCTAAAATCGATCATAATATTGTTCGCAAGCTTAGCTTTGGTCAGTTGCTCGTTTACAGCAGCAACATCCTCCTTACTATAATTTGGCGCTTTACCACCGCGCAAAATTATATGACAACCTTCGTTACCCGCAGTTTGGATAATCGCTGAATGGCCATATTTAGTCACTGACAAGAAATTATGCGGTGCACTTGCGGCGCCAATAGCATCGATCGCAACTTTAATGGTGCCATCAGTACCATTTTTAAAACCGATTGGGCATGACATACCTGAGGCGAGTTCTCGATGAACCTGAGACTCGGTAGTACGTGCGCCAATAGCGCCCCAACTCATCAAATCCGCAATATATTGTGGGGTGATCATATCAAGGAACTCACCAGCCGTAGGCAGGCCTAGTTCATTAACATCAAGTAATAACTTACGCGCAATGCGCAGGCCATCATTTATTTGAAAGCTGTTATCCATCGCAGGATCATTAATTAAGCCTTTCCAACCAACAGTCGTGCGCGGCTTTTCGAAATATACCCGCATGACTATTTCAAGTTCATTGGCATGACTTAGGCGCAAGGCCTTTAAACGGTTTGCGTATTCGATAGCGGCATCGGTATCGTGAATAGAGCAAGGGCCAACCACAATGAGCAATCGGTCATCATGGCCGGTTAAAATGTTATGGGTCGCAGCGCGTGACTCAAAGACGGTCTTCGAAGCGGTTTGGCTCAGTGGAAATCGTTCTAGCAAGGCGACTGGTGGTAATAATTCTTTGATTTTGGTTATGTTTATATCATCTGTCTGGTAATGCATATGCGCCTATCTTATTTTCCATGATTTTATTGTGGTTGTTACGTTAACGTGACTACCGCAAATACGCAATCATTGATTTGGTCGATTTTATACAACCTTAGTCTTGCTGGGCGCGAGTTCACACGATATCGGAAGTGTAGAAGATTACTCAATGGGCAGGATAGGCAGTTACGGGGTTGGTAAGCTGGAGATTGCTGCAACCTAAAATAGTTGCAGCGCAAAATTTATTACAAATTGAACCCAAGCAAGTTGCTACATTCTTCGCTAATTGCTGCTTGTAACTCTTGCTCCCATTGAGCACGTTTAACATCAAAACGCATGCGCTCTTGACGTTTCAGCGCCTTGTACGCCTTGTGGGTCGGGTACTGCGCTAATTGCTGATCCAGTTGGTGAATCGCAGGAAACTGCTGCGGGTAGTTAGCGTCGCCGTTAGCATGAAAAGTCTCCAGTAAACGACTGATCCGGATGGCGCCCTCAGAGAGCTCACATTGCTGTTCGACCAAAGCCTTGGCGATTAAGCGAATGCTTTCAGCTATTTTTGCATTGCGGGCATTGATTGTTTGCTGCTGGGCATCTTGCTGGCGCGCCAGCATTTTTTTTTGCATCGTCAGTTGACTCAGCAATTTGCCGGCGTAGACAGCTAAAGCCACGACAATAACAATGGCAGCTAAGATCAAACCAATATTAATGCTCACTGTTAATCTCTAAAGTTATCAAGATCTGCATTATCATATCTTGCCAAAATATCCTGTTCTGGCAGTTCGGCTGATTCATCTTCGTCATCTTCATCATCAACTAAGTCTAGCTCAATCATGAGTTCCTGATGGCGAGCTGAAATTTGATCGACGTATTGTTGATCTGCAGCCGAGATAGGTTGCTCATTATCAAGGATGTCGAGCAACTCATTCAGGCGAACATCTGCTTCAATGTTCTCAAGCTCTTGCTGTGGCGTTACCGTTGGCACCGGTTTTGGTGGTGGCGTTTTAGTTTTTTTAACTTTAACCTTAGGCATCATCGGTGCCGAGGGTGGCGTAGCAATTAATGAAATTGCTTTTTTACTGCCAACGCGCAGGTCTTGATCGCCAGCCGATGATTTAGATTGGCTTCTCGCTTTTTTCTTAGCGCCGTCGATATTGGCTTTCGCACCAGCAGGGCGGCCTTTGCCTTTCTTTTTTGCGAGTTTGCTTTGCATTTCAGATTGTTTTAATAAGGGTTTCTTGGCAGCGCCAATAGACTTCTCGGTCCGGTTTTTTTTGATGCGAGTCATAGCTATATATACACAGAAGATAATTAGGATGCTTTATACCAGATTTTGGCAGAAATTTCATTAATCAGGTTAAAAAACGTGCGGTCAAACTCAAAGTTTTTATTGAGATGGTGTTGAAATGATTTTTTGGCAATAAAAAAGCGGCAGATTTCTCTGCCGCTCAGTGGTTTTACACCACTCTCAGATTTGAATCAATATGCAAATCTGAAAGAAAGTTAACTTACCAACAAAATATTTTTATTATTGTTTTTTCTTTTTATTATTATTAAGTCAAATGACTTTAACCATCATTCACAACTTGTGAATATTACGCAATCCTTGCGCTGCCTCCTAATAAGGTAGGGCTGGTTATAAACTGAAAACAAAGTTTTCATTGTCACCTAAATGACTTTTTATTATTTTTCCTGAAAAACAGGCTGACTTTAAAATAAAGTCTTATAAGTTGATATCTAAGTGATACCGAAACACAAATGTGTTGTTTATTATTGTTTTTAAATATTAGTAAATAGTCGTTAAATGCATATTATTATTAAATTGTTATTATTGTTTTGAGCTGCGTTTAACTGGGTGTTACTTTAATGATTCATGGCAGGAGTACAAGTGTTTTTTGTTTTTTATTTTTAACGAAAATAACTGAATGTACGTAACCTGTTGAGTCTTAAGTGGTTGCATTAAACTTGACGTTTACGTAATGGCGAATGTCTCAATGTTATAGTGGCTTTTGTAGTGGGTTAATCAGGGTGTATCTCTCTTTGTTGGGGCGTAAGTTGAGGTTTTATTGGTCAGAATCGTCCCTAAAACACTTGGGATGTTGCTTTTTTGTTAATTTGTTTGTTATTAAATAGTCGGTTTTGCACGATTATTAAGAAATTATAGCGCTAAAAAAACCCGCGTTGGCGAGGCCAAAACGGGTTTTTAAAACGCAAGTTAGTTACGTTTAGTGTAAACCACCTAAGTAAGTGGCCAATGCAGATATTTCAGCATCGGTCAATTTAGCGGTTGTATCACCCATCATTGACTGAGGATCATTTTTACGTTCGCCACTGCGGAAGCTTTTAAGCTGCGCTTCAAGGTACGGTGCATGCTGGTTCGAGATCTTAGGGAATCGAGCCAAACCGCTGCCATTGCCTCGCGGGCCGTGACACGACATACATGACGCTATCTTACGCTCCATGTCACCACCGCGGTATAGATCTTGAGCGACCAGCACAGACTCTTCGGTGCTAGTACCTTCAGTCATACCAACAGACTGATAATAAGAGGCTATATCAGCCATATCTTGTTCAGAAAGCCCCGCAGCCATCCCCATCATAATCGGATTTTTACGTGCCCCTGATTTGAACTCTTTCAGTTGCTTAATTAGATAATCTGAATGTTGACCGGCCAGCTTGGGGTAGATATCGATCAAGCTATTACCATCAGGTCCGTGACAGGCAGCACACATCGCTGCTTTTTCTTTCCCTGCTTCTGCATTACCAGCGGCGTTTACACTGCCAACCAGACCTGCCAAAAGCGAGAGTGCTATTGCTACTTTTTTCATGGCGTCCCAACTTTTTGCTGTTTTATTATGATTGCTATTACTCACAAGCCCTGCAGGCATGATAAACTCCCCGACATAAGCTAATAAACCAGCTATTCTACATGAAAAAATGAAAAAGTAATCAGCTCGTAGTCTATTGGCTGAACTTTTGGAGCAAATATAGTGTCAGATCTTAAAATCAATTTTGAAGCAGCGACCTTCCTAACCAGTGCGCCAAATATTGCACATATGCATATGCCAGCCGATTTAGGTTATGAAATCGCTTTTGCCGGGCGTTCTAATGCCGGAAAATCGAGTGCATTAAATACTATTACGCGTCAAAACACCTTGGCGCGTACCAGTAAAACACCAGGGCGAACTCAGCTTATTAATATCTTTTCTCTTGACCCACAGCGTCGATTGATCGATTTACCAGGGTATGGTTTCGCAAAAGTACCACTGGATATGAAGCTTAAATGGCAAAAATCATTAAGTGAATATCTGCAAAGCCGTAATTGTTTACGTGGCTTAGTGATTATGATGGATATTCGTCATCCGCTTAAAGATCTTGATGTCAACATGATCCGTTGGGCTGTTGCCAGTGATTTACCTGTTTTAGGTTTGTTAACTAAGTGCGATAAGCTAAAGTCGGGCGCGCGTAAAGCCGCGGTACTTAAAGCCCGTAAAGATTGCGTTGAGTTTGGTGGCGACATTACGATTCAAGCCTTTTCTTCGTTGAAAATTATCGGTAAAGCCGAAGCTATTGCTGTGATGAGCCAATGGCTTCAGCCAGATGATGAGTTAGTTGATACTTCACTAGAATTAGAAGATAGCCCACAATAACGATGAATTTTTCGGCCCAGTTTTCAACCATAGACCAAGTCTTAAGCCAGACACGGCAATATTGGCAAATATTACCGTTTCAGCACCTTAGTTTGCCTTGGCCGGAAAATACCAGACTAGTCGAATTTCTCAATAGCCTGTCGTTATCTGATATCGAACAGCTCGATGGCGACGACGAGTTATTGCGCAGCACGTTTGCTGATTATCTTGAGCCAGCCCTCGATTGCATTAAACCGCTGTCGATGAGTGGGGCTGTTGCTGAGCCTGGCGCTTGTCCTGATCGATTTAAAGCTGGAATAAAAGGGCGTAAGTGGTCGCAAATTGAACGGTTAGCAGCCTTGGTGTCTCCAAGCAACCATCAAGTATTAGAGTGGTGTGCTGGCAAGGGCCATTTGGGCCGATTGATTAGTTACCAGCAGCAACGAGCCGTTGTCAGTGTTGAGTGGCAGGATCATTTGTGTCAACAAGGGCAGTTACTTTCGGATAAATTCCTGGTTAATCAGACATTTGTGCAGGCAGATGTCTTGCAACCTAGTACCGATTTGGTGACCCAGCCTAAGCAGCAAGTTGTCGCGTTGCATGCGTGTGGGCAATTGCATCTTGAACTGCTTAAGCAAGCACAACAGACTAAGACGCAGGATATTCTGCTCGCCCCTTGCTGTTATCATTTAATTTCTACCACGGTGTACCAACCGTTATCTGCTGTAGTCCAGGCCAGTGATTTAGCTTTGGCTCGACGCGATTTAAACCTATCGGTACAACAAACTGTGGTGGCGACCGAGCGTGAGAAAAAACATCGTGCCATCGAAGTGGCCTGGCGATTAGGTTTTGATTTGTTGCAGCGTTCATTACGTGATAGTGATCAGTATATTCCCTTGCCGTCAATTAAACAGTCGATGCTAACGGCGACCTTTGAGCAATTTTGTCACTGGGCTTGTGCTAAAAAGAACATCGAGTTGCCGGCTGATACCAACTTTGACTCGTTTGAGCAGGCTGGATGGCAGCGACGATTAACCAATGGCCGGATTGAAATTGTTACCCATGCGTTTCGGCAATTGCTTGAGCGCTGGTTATTGCTCGATCGGGTGTTGTATCTAGAGCAGCATGGTTATCAGGTGTCATTAGTCAACTTTTGCGAGCGCGAGATAACACCGCGCAATGCGGTAATTATCGCGTCATACCAAGCAGGCTAAGTTTATACCTTTAGGGTTAACTAAAGGGTGTTGGCGTCACGGCGAACTTCGCGCCGTACTATATTCGCAATTAGTCATTGCAATAAAAAAGGCCTCGTTTTCACGAGGCCTTTTTATCGCTGGTAATACGATAATTAGAACGAGAAGTGTTGCTCGTCAATCGCGGCTAAGCTTTCGTTGCCCGCTTTTACCATCGCAGCATGCGACAAGGTACGAGGTAAAATACGTGCGAAGAAGAAACGTGCCGTATCAATTTTAGCTTGGTAGAACTCAGGATTATTAGTGCCTTCAGCCAGTTTGCTTTGTGCAACTGCCGCCATTTTAGCCCAGAAGTAAGCAAGTGAAACATAACCAGAATACATAAGGTAATCAACTGACGCTGCGCCAACTTCATCTTTGTCTTGCATCGCCTTCATGCCAACTTCCATCGTTAGCTCGCCCCATTCTTGGTTTAACTTAGCTAAAGGAGCGGTAAACTGCGCCATTGCTTGGTTGTCGCTATGAGACTTGTTGAAACGATGAATTAACTTGGTGAAGTTTTTCAGTAGTTCACCTTGGCTCATTAAGACCTTACGTCCTAATAGATCAAGCGCCTGAATACCGGTAGTACCTTCATAAAGCATTGAGATGCGGCTATCTCGAACAATTTGTTCCATGCCCCACTCAGCAATAAAACCGTGACCACCAAAGACTTGAACGCCATGGTTAGCCGCTTCAAAGCCAGTTTCCGTCATAAACGCTTTCATGATTGGCGTTAAGAATGATAATAGATCTTCGGCTTCTTTACGTTGCTCAACATTGTCGCTTAACTGCGCAATATCATTTTGCTGGGTGGCAAAGTACAGCATTGCACGGTTGCCTTCAGCAAAGGCTTTTTGAGTAAGCAGCATGCGGCGAACATCTGGGTGAACAATAATTGGATCGGCAACTGATTCTGGCTGCTTGGCACCACTTAGTGAGCGCATTTGCAGGCGATCTTTAGCGTAGGCTAAAGCACCTTGGAATGAACTTTCTGCTGACGTTAGGCCTTGAATCGCAGTGCCGATACGTGCGGTATTCATAAAGGTGAACATGCAGTTTAAACCACGGTTTTCTGCGCCGATTAAAAAGCCTTGAGCGTTATCAAAATTCATCACACAGGTCGAGTTACCGTGAATACCCATTTTGTGCTCAATCGAACCACAGCTAACGGCGTTGCGTTCACCGACATTGCCTTGGTCATCAATATTAAATTTAGGTACGATGAACAGTGAGATACCTTTGGTGCCAGCAGGGGCATCTGGTAGGCGGGCTAGTACGATATGAACAATGTTGTCGCTCATGTCATGCTCGCCAGACGAAATGAAGATCTTGGTGCCAGTAATGTTATAGCTACCATCATCATTTGGAACCGCTTTAGTATGTAATAAGCCTAAATCGGTACCAGCATGCGGTTCAGTTAGACACATAGTACCAGTCCACTCACCACTGACTAGTTTAGGTAAATAAGCTTGTTTTTGTTGGTCGGTACCGTGACTTGCCAGCGTATTCATGCAACCGTGGCTTAAACCTGGGTACATGCCCCATGACCAGTTTGCAGCGCCAACCATTTCACTGATCACTGAACCGAGTGACTCGGGCAAGCCCTGACCACCAAACTCAACATCATGAGATAGTGACGGCCAACCGCCTTCAACATATTGCGCATAGGCTTCTTTAAAACCATCAGGGGTCGTAACGCTGCCATCATCATGTCGAGTACAGCCTTGTTGATCGCCTATTTGATTTAACGGCGATAAAACCTCTTCAGAAAACTTGGCTGCTTCAGTCAAAATAGCATTGACCAGATCGGGAGTTGCTTCCTCGCACCCTGGCAGGTTGGCATAATGTTGCTCGAAATCGAGCACATCATTCATTACAAATTCGATATCTTTTAGCGGAGCTTTGTATTCTGGCATGGTAACCTCAATCTGTTATTTGATAATGGCGAATATGAGCTTTATATTTATTGTTCAAAACGCTCGTTTGAAATTCGTGTTATCCCGATGTTAACAACAGAAATTAGTTTAGTATAGAGTTTTTACTCGTTAAAAATAAAAAGTTGTGGCTTTTTTGAGCTCTAAATATTTTAAGTTAAGTTTTTTCAGTGGGTTGGGTAGTTTGATCTGGTCAGATGTGATTGTGGGTGAGAACCCATTTAGCCGATAAGTAATATCGGCTAAATGGTGATTGTTATCTGGTACCAAACACCACAATGGTTTTACCATGAGCTGAAATTAGCCCTTGCTCTTCCAGTAGTTTAAGCACCCGACCGACAGTTTCTCTTGAACAACTGACGATTTGGCCGATTTCTTGGCGCGTTATTTTGATCTGCATGCCGTCAGGATGCGTCATGGCATCAGGCTGCTTACACAAATTAAGCAACGTTTGAGCAATGCGGCCGGTGACATCAAGAAAAGCAAGATCACTGACTTTTTCACTAGTACTTTGCAGTCGATCGGCAATTTGCTTTGATAAGCGCATTAATATTTCAGGGTTAACCTGAATAAGTTGCTTAAATCGAGTGAAAGACACTTCAGCGATAACACAGGCGCTACGAGTTTTTACCCACGCTGTACGCTCTGGCTCGTCTTCAAACAAAGCCATCTCACCCAAAAAATCACCTTTTGACAGGTAAGATAAAATCATTTCTTTACCTTGATCGTCTTTGATTAATACAGCGACTGAGCCTTCAACTATGTAATACAAGGTATCTGCAGCGTCACCGCGATGAATCAAGGTACTCTTTTTCGGATACTTATGCAGGTGACATTGCGAAAGAAACCAGTCTATCACTGGATCCTGTTGCGGTTTTTTTATTAAAGACATAGATCCTCGTCAAGGTAAAGGGAACACCATAAAATAATAGTCGATAAAGCCAATTATATCTATTAGTTGGATAGCTAATAGTAAAGAGCGGCTGTTAGCGACGCGACCTGACATTATATCTAGTTATGTGAGCTTGGTATAGTTTTTAGCTTAAAATTGGTGTGACCACTCACGTTTATTACATCGGGTGTGCATCGTTTAAGCGATAGTTTGATTGGCGTTGTCTAAACACTAATCATCGCGTGATCACTCGCACAAAAACTAGCCCAGCATCGTACCATACTGTAGAATTGGCTCTTTTAACGTTACCTGGAATTGCAATGACCGATTTTTTAATTGCGCCGTCTATTTTATCTGCTGATTTTGCTCGGCTTGGTGAAGATGTTGATAAAGTATTAGCCGCAGGAGCCGATGTCGTTCATTTCGATGTTATGGACAACCACTATGTACCAAATTTAACGTTTGGCCCTGGCGTCTGCAAAGCATTGCGTGATTACGGCATTACCGCACCGATTGATGTGCATTTGATGGTATCGCCGGTCGATGCACTCGTCCCTGAATTTGCCAAAGCTGGCGCGTCAATTATTACATTCCATCCTGAAGCGACTGGGCATTTAGACCGGACCTTGCAGCTGATTAAAGAGCAAGGCTGTCAGGCGGGAGTGGTACTAAACCCAGGCACACCATTGAGCTGTCTTGAGTTTATTATGGACAGGTTAGATGTCATTTTATTGATGTCGGTTAACCCAGGTTACGGTGGCCAAAGCTTTATTCCATCGACCTTAGACAAGCTGCGTCAAGTTCGAAAATTAATCGACCAAAGTGGTCGTGATATTAGGTTGCAAGTTGATGGTGGCGTTAAAGTTGATAACATTGCTGAAATAGCTGCTGCCGGGGCCGATATGTTTGTCGCTGGCTCGGCTATTTTTAACCAACCTGATTATAAAGTCGTTGTTGATCAAATGCGCCAGCAGCTCGCTGGTATAAAAAAGTAGAGAGATAAAAAACTATGTCAAAACCTGTTGTTTTAAGTGGTATTCAGCCGTCTGGTGGTTTAACTATTGGTAACTACATTGGTGCAATTAACCAGTGGCTAGTGATGCAGGAAAAAAATGACTGCTTTTTTATGCTGGCTGATTTACACGCAATTACGGTTCGTCAAGATCCCAAGCTAATGCGAGAGCGTGTTTTCGACTGTTTAGCGATGTATATTGCTTGTGGTTTAGATCCAAAGCAAAGCACTATATTTGTTCAGTCTCAGGTACCAGAACATGCGCAGCTTGGCTGGGCGTTAAACTGTTATGCTCAAATGGGTGAGCTTAATCGGATGACCCAGTTTAAAGATAAGTCTCAACGCCATGCGTCTAATATTAATGTTGGTTTGTACGGGTATCCGGTATTACAGGCTGCTGATATTTTGCTTTATCAAGCGGATCAAGTACCGGTTGGTGAAGATCAGAAGCAACATATCGAGCTTACTCGTGACATTGCCACGCGTTTTAATAACTTATATGGCGATGTATTTAAGGTGCCAGAACCTTACATTCCACAAGTTGGCGCGCGTGTAATGAGCTTGCAAGAGCCGACGAAAAAGATGTCAAAGTCTGATGAAAACCCAAATAATTACATTATGTTGCTTGATGATCCTAAGCAAATCAGTAAGAAGTTAAAGCGGGCAGTGACCGACTCTGATGAGCAATCACGGATTTATTTTGATACCGCTGAAAAACCAGGGGTTTCAAATTTACTCACGCTACTTTCTTGTGCGACAGGTCGCAGTGTTGAGTCGTTAGTACCAGATTATGAAGACAAGATGTATGGCCATTTAAAGAAAGATACCGCTGATGCCGTATTATCATTTATTGAACCAGTACAGCAACGTTATTATCAATTGCGTCAAGATGAAACAGCGCTATTAGCTATTATGAAAGATTCTGCTGAACGTGCGTCTGAACGCGCAGCGATAACGCTAGCTAAAGTCTACGAGGCAATCGGATTTATTTCGCATAAGTAATCTGAGTCCGGCTAAGTGTATTTAGCCCAATAAAAAAGGCCGCAGTAGCGGCCTTTTTTATTGGGTATTATTTGCTATTAGTCTTGTTTGTTAGCCAAGAAGAACACTAACTCTTCAAACTGTTGATTACTTTTTAAAGACCGAGTGATCACTTTGTATTTGTCATTAATTACAAAAGTAGGAACGCCGCTAACCCCAAATTTTTTGGTGTTACGTTGCATTTTTGAAACGTGAGTTTTAACCATAAAGCTCGCAGCCGCCTTATCAAACTGGTCTGCGTCAACTCCGTTAGCAACAAACAGCGCCTTGTAATCACTTAAGTCTGGAAAAGTTTTATGTTGTTGGTGAATTGCATTAAACAACGCTGGCGTTAACTTTGCGTCTACTTTTAATAAATCGATAATCGCATAAATATGCGTTAGTTCAGCGCCAACCGTAGCACCACCAACGAAATCAACGTGGTTTTTCTTAAATGTAATGTTGTCAGGCTTTTTTTCTAGCATTGAATCGACAAGTGGTTCAAAGCGATAACAGGCTGGGCATTTAAACGAAAAATATTCAACGATTTGAGGTGTTTTAGATGCTGTAGCTTGAGGTAATACCTCGTAATGGGTTCCCTCGACAAACTTGGCTGCTAAAGCCAACGGGCTTAACAGTAGAGCACAAAGTAAGATACTAATTTTCTTCATTGTTGCGATTCCTTAATAAAAGTGTAGTAAGCGTATCATAAAGTATATGGTTGACCACTGATCCAAGTGGTCAACTTTAATAATGAGTCGGTAAGCACAAGGCTGGCTGCTGTAAGGCGTAAATTTGTTCTTTAAGCGCCAAGACTTGTTCTTCCCAATATTTGTCCGTATTGAACCACGGAAAGTTCCGTGGAAAAGCGGGATCTTGCCAACGTTTAGCTAACCAGTTCATGTAATTGACCATGCGCAGCGCTCTTAGTGGTTCTATTAGGCGTAACTGTGCTGGGTCGAAGTCGTTAAATTCTTGATAACCCTCAAGCAGAATATCAAGTTGTAACAATTGATGTGATCGTTCGCCGTTGAGCATCATCCATAAATCTTGAATCGCCGGACCATTAACACTGTCGTCTAAATCAACAAAATGCGGACCGCTATCGGTCCATAAAATATTACCAGGATGACAATCGCCATGGATCCTTATGGTTGGCAGTGCGTCAAAGTCGCCAAATTGCTCTGAGGCTAAATCGATCAGTTGGCCGAGATCTTTATTGAAGTTGTGCCGTAGGTAGCTGGGAATACCGTCGTAATTATTTAGTAACTGCTGCGGCTGATAAAGGTAATTGTCGAGATTAAAAGCGGTGCGATGTTGAAAGGTGTTGGTTGAACCAACACTATGGATCCGCCCAATAAAACGGCCAACCCATTCGAGATGATCTAAGTTATCAACTTCAAACTGACGACCGCCCTGACAAGGAAACAAGGTAAAGTAGAAACCGCTATACAGATGCAAGGTATCACCGTTGATTAAGCTCGGTGCGACCACAGGTATCTCTTGCGCGGCTAATTCAAGCGTAAACTGGTGTTCTTCAATTATCTGTGGCGCTTGCCAACGACCCGGACGATAAAATTTCACCACATATTTGATATTATCTTCGGCGGTAAATTGATAAACGCGATTCTCGTAGCTGTTTAAAGCCAGCAAGCCAGACGTTGGATAAATACCGGTTGATTCGATCGCATCTAAAATTAAATCTGGGGTCAACAAGGCGTAATCTTCGTTACGTTGGTGAATGTTAGTGTCCATGGAAATCCCTTAGTAAAGTCGCGATAAAATCTAATACTTCTTGTTCTTGACGTTGTTCTAGTTCGAGCCAGCAACTCTCGCTGGTATCTTCGTAAAATAAGCCCAGTTTAGTGCCCTCAAAGTCGATACGCCAATGACATAGATCGGCCCCTACCTCACGCGAGAGTACGGTAGCACCCAACCGTTCGACTATTATTTGGGCTTGAGCTGCAAAGTGATCCCATGATGTTTTTATCATCAGAGCAAGATATCCTTGTTGCCTGAACTCAGTGGCTACTGTAGAGTTTATTTTATCGGGTAAATCTTTGTCGCTCATAATTTTATTTGGTCGCAAAAACAGGATGAAGCCTAGTGGAATGGACAAATTATACATCAGCGTCGCAGTAGGGGGTACAAAAATAGATGGACAGCAAATTGTTTGACTTTCCAGGGATGGGCGTCAGTGAGCCGGACGAATTGTTGGCGCAGTTTTTCAGACTGTATCAAGTCACAATTGACCAACAAGGCATTGTGGTGCAAGCCTCTGATGAGTTTATCTTGCGCAGTGGATACTCTGGCGCTAAGTTGATCGGAAAGCCGTTCTCAATGCTATTGCCTGCAGACGAGAAAAATTTTCTGAAACAAGTCCGTGGTCATTCAATTCCTAAGGCATATCAGCAAACGCTATTATGCGCAGATCAGTCGGTTCGATCTGTAAATTTGACGCTTGCTACTTTGACGATGGCATCTGAGCAATTTATGGTAGTGACTCACTGCGACTGGAGCGTCAATAAAATAGAGAGCCAACTAACTTTGTTTAAAAAATCGAGTTTTGGCGAGTTTCTGATCACCCCCGAAAGTTTCACTATTGTCGCAGCCAATGACTGCGCGCAAACCTTGTGCGGTTTAAGTCAGCAAGTTTTAAGCTCGCAGACGTTTTCAGACATTATTAATGTTTCTGATTGGCAGTTGTCGACCGAGCTTAGTAAGTTATTAAATGATCGTGATCGCTCATGTAATCTTAGCGTAGTGACTGCAAGTGGAGAGTTACAGTTAGTAAAACTAACCGCTCATCGGGTCGAATTTGCTGGCGAACCCTTTATCCATCTCCAAACGATTGAAATTTCTGCCCACCAAGTGCATTTGCAAAAAGTACAGCAAGCGACCGATCTAACCGATTCGTTGTTTGATTTATTACCAACGGCTTCCTTGCTGATGGATAATCTCGGTAATATTGCTAAAATAAATCAAGCGATGACTAGCCTGCTAGGTCGTTCTAGTGACGATTTACTGGGATTACATGTCCGCTCGGTATTGCCGCCAGTGTTGTTCGCGAAAATATCTCCGATGGAAGCGTCAATTTGTCGCATTCAAGTAGAGCTTAATCAACAAGCACTAGATGTTGAATTTCATCAACAACCAATGCGTGATCGTTTTAGCTCTAGTCAGGGCTTGCTATTAACGATAGCGCCGCAAAAAATAGCGCAATTACCTGTGCGTATCAAGGCCTTAGAGACTGTAAATGAGATGGCGTTGTTGGCTATTTTTACCCTCAATCCGCAAGGGGAATTTATTTATATTAATGAGGCGTTTGAACAGCAATCACGTTACAAATCAGTCCAGTTAATCGGTCATCATATTTCATTACTAAACGGTTCGGCTAAAGACCCATATATTTTTAATAACATGTTGGATTCACTGCAAATAAAAAATAGTTGGCGCGGAAATTTAAAATTTACTTATCCCTATGGTAGCTATTATTGGGCCGATGTTTCGATTAAGCCTGTTTATAACGAGCGGGGTGAGATTGAAAATTTTGTCGGGGTCTCCACTGATACAACTCGCCAGAAGGAGCTGCAACAGACCGGGGTTTTTCTTGCCAATTATGATCTCGATACTGGATTGGCCAATGATATTTTAGCCAAAGATCGGCTCGAAGGCATGTTAGCACGTGCGAGAAGACGCAAGCTTACTGTCGCGGTTATTTATCTCGATATCACTGAAATTGAGTCACTGGCTTTTGAAGTAGGCACGGTTAAAAGCAGTGAGCTATTGTCCGCTTATTGCACGATGTTGCGAAGTGCGCTGCGTAGTGAAGATGCTGTGGCGAGAATGTCACAAACTCGTTTGGCGATATTATTACCGGACCTGCCTAATACCTCTGCGCTCGAAGTGGTGGCGGCAAAAATAGATAAGGTAAACCAGAAAAACATTGTGGTTGCTCAAGATTCTTTTGATATTGATATTCGGCTAGGCATTGCCTACTACCCAGAGCAGGGCAGTGACGCTGATTCGTTGTTTTTGAATGCGGAGTCCTCACTGCAAAAAGCTTGGCATGCCAACGAAAGTATTGGCTGTTTTGGTGAGCAACAAAACGAACAGGCGATTAAACATTTTAATTTACGTCGGGATATTGTCAAAGCACTAGCGAGTGGCAAACTAAAAACGCTATATCAACCGATTTTAGATTTGGCCAGCAATAAGGTGACTGAATTTGAGGTGATGGTTTGCTGGCAGCACCCCAAGCATGGCCTGATCGAAGGAGAAGCTATCTACGCCGTGGCTGAAGCCGGTGGCATTATGTCTGAATTGGGTTTGTGGTTGTTTGAGCAAGCTTGCATCGATCTTAAGTACTGGCACGCCAAGGGTTATAGCGATATCTCGGTCGCACTTAATTTATCCCACGGTCAATTGAGAAATCGTCATATTGCGCAGTCATTTGCTGAAATTTTGCAAAAGCACGGTATCGCTGCCCAGCAAGTGTCGGTTGAATTACCTATAAGTTACATGGCGACTCAATGGCTTGAGCTTGAAGATATTTTGCAAGAGTTTAGCTTGATGGGTTTAACCCTGCAATATGATAAATTCGGCGAGCGTGGCGCGTATATTTCAGACTTAAGTAGCTTTCCATTTTCAGGGCTTAAGTTATCGGCCAGTTATGTGTCGCAGCTAGAAGATAATCAAACAACGGCAAATTTGATTCAAGGCATTATCCGAATGGCTCAGGCATTGGATATGACAGTGACCGCGGTTGGGGTCGATTCATTATCAGAGTTTGTGCAATTACAAAATATGGGTTGTCATTATATTCAAGGCGACTTTACTTGTCGCTTTGCCTCGCGTGAGGAAATGGATGTGTTCTTGGGTCAACAAAGTGATTATCCATTGCTATCTTGGGAGTAGTACAATGAAGGTCTGGTGGCTAATTGTGTTAGTTAGTGGCAGTGTTATGGCGGAACCTGATATTGAGGCGGGCAAGCACAAGGCGTTAATTTGTCAAAATTGCCATGGTGAGCAAGGCATATCTGACATTGATTTATACCCTAACTTGGCGGGGCAAAAACAATTATATTTGAAGGTACAATTGCTGAACTTTAAGAATGGTCAGCGGCCATCGGCAGTAATGGCGCCAATGGCTAGTGCATTATCAGACCAAGATATTGACAACTTAGCGGCATATTATGCCAGTTTATAATAACGGCTGACAAAAGTCAGCGGCGGTTTTTCTCCGCCGCTGACCTTTTATACTAGCGTCGCCAAGCCGGGATTGATTGCTCGTAACCTTCAATTTGAGCTAGGTGTTGCAAAGTCCAACCAATTGAATCAAGTCCTTTAAGCAAACATTCACGTTGAAATTGATCAATCGTAAAATTAAAACGAGTGCCATCAGGAGCCGTTACGGTTAGTTGCTCTAAATCAACGGTAATTTGAGCACCATCGGTTGTTTGGGCAAATAACTGATCCACTTCAGACTCGGTCAGACGCACCGGAATTAAGCCATTATTGATCGCGTTGCCATAGAAGATATCAGCAAAACTTGGGGCGATAATTACTTTAAATCCGAAGTCGGCTAATGCCCATGGCGCATGTTCGCGACTTGAGCCACAGCCGAAATTCTCACGCACTAATAAAATGCTGCCACCTTTAAACTGTGGCTTGTTAAGGTTGAACTCAGGATTATCTTGCTCGCCAGCCTCATCAAGGTAACGCCAGTCATGAAATAGGTTAACGCCAAAACCATCGCGGGTTATTCGAGACAAAAACTGTTTAGCGATGATTTGGTCAGTATCTATATTCGCGACATCTAACGGGACGGTTAATCCTTGGTGCTTAGTAAATTTATTCATTTTTAGCTGATCCTATTTGAAGCTGCGAATATCAACAAAGTGCCCGGCGCACGCTGCGGCAGCGGCCATTGCTGGGCTAACCAAGTGCGTTCGACTTAAGCGACCTTGACGTCCCTCGAAGTTACGGTTGCTGGTTGAAGCACAGCGCTCGTAAGGCTCTAAGCGGTCATCGTTCATTGCTAAACACATTGAACAGCCCGGTAGGCGCCATTCAAAACCAGCGGCCGTAAATATTTTATCTAGGCCTTCTCGTTCGGCTTGCGCTTTCACTAAGCCGGATCCTGGCACCACAATAGCACTCACCGATGGCGCAACATGCTTGCCCTCAATAACGGCTGCAGCGGCACGTAAATCTTCAATTCGACTATTGGTGCATGAGCCGATAAAGACTTTATCAATGCTAACATCAGTTAATAACTGGCCGGCTGACAATGCCATATAATCAAGCGCGCTTTGGGCTGATTCAGCGTCAACGGGTTCAGCATAGTCTTGTGGTGATGGCACTAATTGGTCGATTGCGATAACTTGGCCCGGGTTAGTACCCCAAGTAAGTTGTGGTGCAATGTCTTGACCATTTAGCGTAACAACGGCATCAAATACCGCATCGTTATCGGTTTTTAGGGTTTTCCAATACGCGACAGCAGCCAACCAGTCGTCACCTTTAGGCGCATAAGGGCGATCTTCAAGGTAATCAAAGGTAATTTGGTCTGGGGCAATCATGCCGGCTTTCGCGCCACACTCGATGCTCATGTTGCAAATGGTCATGCGTGCTTCCATTGACAACTTTTCGATCGCTTCACCGCAATACTCTAAAATATAGCCAGTGCCGCCAGCTGCGCCGATTTTACCGATAATTGCCAACACGATGTCTTTGGCGCTGATGCCGACACCAACTTCGCCATTAATTTCGATCTTCATCGATTTAGCTTTTTGCTGTTTTAGGGTTTGGGTCGCCATCACGTGTTCGACTTCTGAAGTGCCGATGCCAAAAGCTAACGCCCCAAACGCACCATGCGTTGCGGTATGTGAATCACCACAAACAATCGTTGTGCCCGGCAAAGTCATGCCTTGTTCTGGGCCCATCACATGCACAATGCCTTGATTAATATTGTTGATGTCATATAGCTGAACCCCAAATTCATCACAATTATCCGTCAAAGTGGTAATTTGAATGCGCGCTTGCTCACTGCAGGCATCAAGTGAGCGCGATTTGGTTGAGGTATTGTGATCCATTGTGGCAAAGGTTTTTTCGACGTGACGCAATGGACGATCTGCGCTTTTTAAGCCAGAAAATGCTTGTGGCGAGGTCACTTCATGCACCAAATGACGATCGATATAAATTAACGGAGTTTCATTCGCTTCGTCACGTACGATATGATCAAGCCAAATTTTGTCGTAAAGAGTGTTAGCCATTAGTGCTGCTCCGTTGGTGAGTCTTGGTCTAAGATCGCTTGCGCGATAAAATCACCCATTTCGCTAGTGCTTTTAGCATCGCTTGGGGTTTTCGCTAACTCACGGGTTAGGTAACCATTTTCTAAGGCGTGAATAATCGCGCCTTCAATCGCGGTTGCCGCGTCGTCTAATTTAAGGCTAAAGCGTAATAACATCGCCGCAGATAGAATTTGCGCAATCGGGTTAGCAATGCCTTGGCCAGCGATATCAGGTGCTGAGCCGCCTGCGGGTTCAAACATCCCGAAACCTTCGGCATTAAGGCTAGCAGAAGGTAACAAGCCCATTGAGCCAGTAATCATCGCGCACTCGTCCGATAATATGTCACCCATTAAGTTGGAACATAATAAAACGTCAAACTGCGACGGATCGCGGATCATTTGCATGGCGGCATTATCGATATAAATATGCTCTAATTCGATTTCTGGATATTCAGTGGCGATTTCTTCAACCACTTCACGCCATAATACCGAACAAGCTAATACGTTGGCTTTATCAACCGAAGTTACCTTGCCACGACGTTCTTTAGCTGACTCAAACGCGATCCGAGCAATTCGAATAATCTCTTTGCGGCTATAACGCATGGTATCAAATGCTGCGACATTCTCGCCTTCGCCTTCGCGGCCTTTAGGCTTGCCAAAATAGATGCCACCGGTTAATTCACGGACACACAAAATGTCAAAACCACGGGCTGAGATATCGGCTCTTAGCGGCGATAGTTCGGCCAACTGTGGGTAAATACGTGCTGGGCGTAAGTTGCAAAACAATTCAAAATGACCACGTAATGGTAATAAGGCGCCACGCTCAGGCTGATCGTCTGGCGCTAGGTTAGCCCATTTCGGGCCGCCAACCGAACCAAACAAAATCGCATCAGCTGCTTCACAACCGGCAAGGGTATGCGGTGGTAATGGCTGGCCGAAGTTATCGATTGCGTAACCGCCAACAGGTAGTTCGTTATAGTTAAGAGTAAAATTGAATTTCTGTTGCACTGCAGCCAATACTTTAATGGCTTCAGCCATCACCTCGGGGCCAATGCCATCACCCGCTAATACTGCGATATTGTAGTTTGAATTGCTCATCATCTTCCTACTGTAAAATGCTATAAATATAAGTTATTAAACGCCAGCTATCTTTTGCTGCTGTATTTGTTGTTTTTTGTCGGCCACTAAGTCGGCTCGGTGAACCAAGTTTAATACGTGCAATAAGGCGCGTACCGAGGCGTGTACTACATCAGTTGCTAAGCCCATGCCATGGAAACTTTGGCCGTTGTATTTGGCGACGATATCAACCTGACCCAAGGCATTTTCGCCTTCACCTTTTGATTCCAAAGAGTAATCAATAATGTCGATATTAAGGTTAGTAATTTGATTAATCGCCTTGTATGCTGCCTCAACTGGCCCATTGCCTGTTGCTGCTTCCACGACATCTTTGCCATCAATGATTAACTTGACGCTAGCCGTTGCCAGCATACCTGAGCCTGAATGAGCACTAAGGTAACCTAGCTCGTAATGGTCGTTGTCGTCTTTTTGTTGATTAAAGAACAACAATGCTTCTAAATCATAATCGAACACTTGGCCTTTTTTATCGGCCAATTTAACAAATGAATCATATAGATCGTCAAGGTTGAAATCCGCTTCTTGGTAGCCTAGCTCGCCCATCCGATGTTTAATGACATGACGCCCTGATCTTGAGGTCATGTTCAATGATTTGTTAGGTTGGCCAATCGAGGCCGCAGTCATGATTTCGTAAGTGTTTTTTGCCTTCAACATGCCATCTTGATGGATCCCCGATGAATGCGAAAATGCGTTGCCGCCGACAATGGCTTTATTGGGTTGTACCACCATGTTGCACAATTGACTCACTAACTGCGAGGTGCGGTAAATCTCTTGGGTATTAATGTTGGTATTTACGCCCAAAATATCTTGGCGTAAGCTTAAAATCATCGCCACTTCTTCGAGTGAGCAATTGCCCGCACGCTCACCAATACCGTTAATCGTACATTCTATTTGGCGTGCACCCATTTCAACCGCGGTAATAGAATTGGCGACCGACATGCCTAGGTCATCGTGACAGTGCACCGAAATAATCGCTTTATCGATGTTTGGCACGCGGTTGAATAAGGTTTGAATAATGCCGCCAAATTCACTGGGAATGGTATAACCGACCGTGTCGGGAATATTGATGGTGGTAGCGCCTGCGTTGATCGCGGCCTCAACCATTCGACATAGATTGTCGATCGGGGTTCGTCCGGCGTCTTCACATGAAAATTCGACGTCATCGGTATAATTTCTTGCGTGTTTTACCGCGCCAACTGCCATGTCTAATACATCGTCAAAGCTACGTTTTAGTTTGCTTTCGACATGAATGGTCGAGGTTGAAATAAAGGTATGAATGCGAAAACGCTCAGCCACTTTTAACGCTTGAGCACACGCGTCGATATCGGCTTTAACTGCCCGAGACAAACCGGCACAAATACTGTTTTTTACGGTTCTGGCAATGGTTTGAACCGACTCGAAATCACCGGGAGAAGAAACAGGAAAACCAACTTCCATGACATCAACACCTAAACGCTCGAGTGCGAGGGCAATTTGCAACTTTTCTTTTACGGATAAACTTGCAGCCAAGGCTTGTTCGCCATCGCGTAAGGTAGTATCAAAGATAATGACTTGATCCGACATTGTCGTTTTCCTTCTCGTTATAGATGTTTACGTAAAATAGATGACCAAATACAGAAAAACCCGCAGCTGGTGCGGGTTTTTTGTATTCTGAGAATTAACTACAGCTCTACAAACCCGCACCAAATAATGGCAGGAGCAGTAAAGATTTTAGAATGCTGTAGTTTAAGGTCATGAAGCGTAATTCTCGTAATAAGTTAAATTTGTGTTATCAGTTTGTGGCTTAAAGTTATTTGTACCGCTGTTAGGTCGAGCAGTCAAATGATTTTAACGACAATAAAGTAAAAATATTGGATATGCTAATGAATATAACTTAAAACTAGGGGTCATCTCTATTAGTCAAAGGTCGTATTAGGCTGGATTTCATCCCTGATATTTGACGAATTAAGCGACAATTAGAGCCATAATCAGGTGTTATTTGCTGGCGTTAATGATTGGCTGGTTATTGACCTTGGCGTATTTTTGGCGTTGAAATGCTTTGCCTCTGATCGAAGGGCGGTTTATTGGTGGCAGTGGTGCAGTATCATTAATTTTTTCGATCTTAATGACTGGGTTGGTTACCCTGAGCTTTATTTTATTTTGTAGGCTTGATTGTTTAAAGGCGACCGCCGTTTCGCGGTCGCTGATGGTGCTAGCAATGGCAACATTAACCTCTAGTAAGGAGGTTAGTAATAAGGTAATCAATAGCAGGTTGGTCATGTTAAATTTAGTCGTTGTTTTCCATGTTTAAATTCCAAGCGAAATTTGTGCCAATATTAATGGCTCCGTTACACAAAAAGTATTGCCATTAGAACAGCAAGTCGCCGTAAACCCATCACCACTTCGGCGGACTTCCTCATGTCGCTGGCATGAGGATTCTACCTACGTTCGGGGATCTGGAGCCGCATCTCGGCAATAGCTCCTCGGTAACCGCTCCTGCGTTACTCTAATTACGCCCGTCCATGGCCTAATGCATTGCCCTAATAGCTTACATCCTTGTAAGAGCATGCTGCTCAAGCTTGCTTTATCAAATACCAACCCTTTCAATTAACTACGTGCCTAGCAATTGTTAAGGTGAGCCTAGCCAATATTAATCATATTGATATTGGCGGATAACATCTAAGAATTGATCACCAAACTTTTCTAATTTACTATCACCTACGCCATTGATTTTTAACAATTCAAATGGAGTTTGCGGCTGCTGTTCTGCCATTTCAGCTAGGCTCGCATCATTAAAAATAACATAAGGCGGTTTACCTAACTCATCGGCAAGTTTTTTCCGCAGGCTGCGTAACTTGGCAAATAATACCTCATCGTAATCGTAATCGTCTTTGCGTGAACGTTTGCTCGAGCTTTTGGTGATGGCTTGCAAGCGCGGCACGGCGAGCTCAATCGTTTGCTCGCCCGTTAGCACTGCACGAGCTGTCGGTGTCAGCACTAAGATTGAACTGCGGGTAATATCTTGGCGCAGATAGCCCAAATGGATCAGTTGACGGAAGATACTGAGCCAATATTCAGTGCTGTGTTCAATGCCAATGCCATAGGTTGATAATTTGTCATGGCCGTAATCAAGCAAGCGTTGATTTTTTGAGCCGCGCAAAATCTCAATCACATAAGCGACACCGAAGCTTTGCTTTACGCGGTACACACAAGACAGTGCCTTTTGCGCCACGGTCGAGCCGTCAAAATGTGACGGTGGGTCAAGGCAAATATCGCAGTTACCACATTTGGTGCTGCCATATTCGCCGAAATAATGGAGTAATACCTGGCGGCGGCATGTTTGTGCTTCAGCAAAAGCCGACATTGCCGTGAGCTTTTGATGTTCTACTTGTTGTTGGTGCGGGTTATTGCCTTGCTCGATTAAAAATCTTACTTTGCCAATGTCGGCCGGATCGTACAACATCACGGCTTCAGAATTCATGCCATCACGGCCGGCTCGGCCCGTTTCTTGGTAATATGATTCGATGTTTTTTGGAATGTTATAGTGCATAACAAAGCGAACATCGGGTTTGTCGATGCCCATGCCAAAGGCAACAGTGGCGACAACAATATCAATATTGCCCCGAATAAAGGCATCTTGAACCGATTGCCGATCGATATGCTCCATGCCGCCATGGTAGGCCATCACTTTGTGGTTGAGTTGTTGCAGTTTAAACGCTATTTCTTCAACCTGTTTGCGGGTGGTGCAATAAATAATGCCAGAATTATCGGTTTGCGATTTTAAATATTGCTGTAGTTGGGCAAAGGGTTTGTATTTTTCGTACAGGGTGTAGCGAATATTGGGCCGATCGAAGCTGGCTTGATGATAGTGCGGCTGGATCAGGTTTAAGCGATCAATGATTTCCTGACGCGTTGCATCGTCAGCGGTCGCCGTTAAAGCCATCACTGGTACCTGCGGCAACAGTGTTTTTATTTGGCCCAAGGTGGCGTATTCAGGTCTAAAGTCATGCCCCCATTGCGAAATACAGTGTGCTTCGTCAATCGCAATCATCGAAACATGCAGCTGCTGCACCCGCTGTAAGAAACTTGGCTGCATTAACCGCTCTGGCGCAACATAAATCAGTTTAATTTCACCTGACTGCATCGCATTGAGGATAGCCATTGATTGCTCACGGGTTTGGCTTGAATTGAGATAAGCCGCATTGACCCCATTGGCTTGTAGGCTATCAACCTGATCTTTCATTAGTGAGATTAATGGCGACACCACAATGGTTAAACCTGGCATCAACAAAGCCGGAATTTGAAAACATAAAGACTTGCCACCACCGGTTGGCATAATGACCAAGCAGTCTTGTTGGGCGATTGCGCTATTGATGATGTCTAATTGGCCGGCGCGAAAATCGCTGTAACCAAATACTTGATTCAGTACTTGAGCTGGAGATGTCATCGATTGTTCGGTTGGTGTCACGAGTGATACTGCCTTTATGAGTTAAGACGTTAGTGTAAATGACAGCGGCTAGATTGTCTCACTAAAATACTTGTTTAAATTGACTGTTTTATCTACAGTGGAATATTGCAATGAACGACAAGGATAAGTAGAGCATGTCACAACCACTACAAGCGGATGATGTCCGCGCGATGATCGCGGAGTTCTTTGGCCAACAAATGCCATTTCATCAGCTGATTGGGCTAGAGATTGTTAGTTATCAAAAAGACTCGGTTACCTTGTCAATTAAGATGAAACCTGAACTAGTTGGCAATACCGTGCATGGTATTTTACACGGTGGGGTTACCGCGACTATTTTAGATGTTGCAGGCGGCATGGTGGTGTTTGCTGGGGTATTAGAAAATATGGAGATCATTGAGCAGCAGAGCGTATTTAACCGCTTACAAAACTTAGGCACTATTGATCTGCGGATAGATTACTTACGCCCTGGCCGTGGCGAAGAGTTTATTGCCACAGCGCAGGTGATCCGTGCTGGCAACAAGGTCGCTGTCGCACGAATGGAACTGCATAATGAACAAGGTGACCATATCGCGTTCGGTACTGGCACCTATATGGTCGGTTAAATTATTGGGTCTGTTCTATGCACCGATCCGTTGTTTTGCTTGAATAAAGCTGGTTACTAAGGTCGCGTAAGCTTGGCCAACATCACTGTTACCAGCGCTTAGGCCTGCCGGATGTTGCAGTGGCGCACCTTCGGCTAAGTGCAGGTAGCAGCTGTTAGGTTGTGAGCCAATGCGATGAACATAATATTGGGCATCGCTGATACTGACGCCACAGTTGGTGTAAGCACTGGCCGGCATAAACGAAATGCTGTCTAAATCAAGCTCAACCCCAATCGGTTGCCCGCTGTCGTTTAAATAGCTGACGGCAACCTGCAACGCTTGTTCAAAGCTCATTTCACGCCGACTCCAAATTTGCTGATAGCTAATCGCGCGAAAGTGCTGGTCATTAAGCGCTTTAAGGTTAGCCGCTGAGTTTTTTAATTCATGCATGCCAAGCGAAAAGTAATGACTGAGCAGGCCTTGGGCACTGGCATAGCTAAAACCATTGCCACTGTGACGACCTTCAAGCGCTCTAAAGTCAGTATGAGGATCAAGGTTAACGGCTGCAATTGGGGTCGATTTTGCTTGGCTGATCGCTTCAATTATCGGATAAGCATTGTTGTGGCCGCCACCAATAATAATAGGAATTAAATCGTGGCGGGCGATCGCGCTAACGACCTCACTTACTCGCTGATCGAGCCGGGCCACTAATTGGCGTAGTTTACTGAGATCTTGCGGTATTTGAGGATCAAGCTGGTGACTTTGCTCTTGTAAATCATGACACTGGATATGACCCAGTAAAGCCAATTCGCCACCTTTAATATAGGCATTGTGTTGTAAGTTGCAAAAGCGTTCAAGAAAAGCGGACCAACCAAGATCTGCGCCACCACGACCTAAATTAGCGCGCGGCCCGATATCTTCGGGTATGCCTAATAAAACAAAGCGTACCCCATCGGCCTTAAAGCGAGTTAAACTCTCGGCTAAATCTGCTGGGGCCGGCAAGGATAATTTCTGGCCGAGACGTTCTTCGCCAAAGCGAGCATGCAGGTATAAGTCGAGGTAGCTGTTATCAGCAAAAATTAAGGGATTCATCGCAGGCTCAAATTATTTTAATTGGCTGATACTTTATACTACTTTAGGGCAAGGCGGGTTTGTAAAACTAATATATAAACGAGTACAAAGCCTAGTGCAAAAGCTAAGAGCAGAGTTAAGATGACCGCAGCAGTGGTGTTACTGCGGTAATGTACGGGTGCTATTATTCAAGATCTAAGGGCTCGGGTGACAATATTATGCCCGTCGAGTCGGCATAAACATGATCTTCAGGTAAAAAGGTCACGCCACCAAAGTTAATTGGGATGTCGAGCTCACCATCGTTGATGTCACTGGCCAATACCGGAATTGAAGCCAAAGCTTGAATGCCTAATTCAATATCATCGATTAGATCAACGTCTCGAATACAGCCATAAACAATCAGGCCTTCCCAGTCATTATCAAGCGCCAGTTGCGCTAACTCAAAGTCGACCAAGGCACGTCTTAACGAACCGCCGCCATCAATCACTAATACTTTGCCTGAGCCGTCGCGTTGTAATACATCTCTGATTTGGCCATTGGCTTCATGGCACTTAATTGTCACTACTTCGCCGCCAAAAGAATTGCGGCCACCAAAATTGGCAAACATAGGCTCAACAACATCAACGCTATCTAGATAGATGTCACATAATTCAGACGTATTGTATTGCATAGCAAACTCCGATATTTAACTAATTATTTTCTAATCAAATAGTAGCCCAAGCAGCCAATAAGTGAAGTGTTTTTTTTGTAAGTATTACCGCTAATAAGTTATTTATTTGAGCCCGATAGCACAATTGAGCTTGTTAACTCGAGTAAAATAATGGCTTTGCTACAATGATGAAAAATTTAATCAGGGTGACACTATGGATGCAATGAATGCAGTTGAATGGTTTGGACTAGTCGCGTCGGTTATTGTTGCTTATTCGTTGATGCTTAAAGATATGCTAAAGCTTCGATGGTGGAATTTGATTGGGGCAGTGATGTTTGCTGTGTATGGCGCGTTAATAGGTGCGTTGCCGGTATTGGTATTAAACGTCTTTATTTCTATTGCTGATATCTATTATATTATCAAGATCCGCCAAGCTGCGGTTATTAAGCGTGATTAGCCAGTGATAAGCAGGGGCTGACGTTTAAGCTGACTGGCTTGCTTCAGTCGTTCAAGGTAGTTAGTCCAGAGTCGGTCCTGATCTTTGGCTAGTTGATAAAGATACGATGAAGCATAATTTCCGGTGTGTCCGTCATCAAAACTCACAGCTAAGCCGTAATCAGCGACATGAGTGACCGTCGTTATTTTAACAAAGGCTTTATTGCTAACCAGTAATGGCAAGTTGTTGCTAGGTTGACGTGCAACGGCTGGCGAATGAACTCTCAGCAGTTCAAAGGATAACATCTCGTGATAACCATCATTAAAGGTTAATTCGAGCAGTGATGATTGACAATGTAAGATGGTTTTACGTTGAACTATCATGGGGTAGCTATAAAACCTGTTTTAAATCAAGGCTTAGCATCCTACTTGTTCATTATTGCTTTGTCATTGATTTTTATCAATAATCAAAAAAATTAGCCAAACGACCAATAAAATTGGTCGTTTGGCTGGTGATTATAAAATAAAGCGACTTAAGTCTTCATTCTCAATCAGGGCACCAAGGTGCTTATTAACATAAGCTTGATCAACCACGACATGCTCGCCGTTGCGATCAGACGCATGGTACGATACTTCTTCCATTAAGCGTTCAAGCACAGTGTGCAGGCGACGCGCACCAATGTTTTCAGTTCGCTCGTTTACTTGCCATGCTGCTTCGGCGATGCGTTTAATGCCATCTTCAGTAAATTCAACTGTTACGCCTTCAGTCCCTAACAGTGCTTTATGCTGCTCGGTTAATGAGGCGTTAGGCTCGGTGAGGATCCGAATAAAATCATTGCTGGTTAATGCGCTTAACTCAACGCGGATCGGCAGTCGACCTTGTAACTCAGGAATTAAGTCAGAAGGTTTTGAGACCTGAAATGCGCCCGAAGTAATAAACAAGATATGATCGGTTTTAATCATGCCATGTTTGGTTGAAACCGTGCAGCCTTCGATTAACGGCAGCAAATCACGCTGCACACCTTCACGTGATACATCAGGGCCAGAGGCTTCACCACGTTTACAGATCTTGTCAATTTCATCAATAAACACGATGCCATTTTGCTCGGCTAACTCAATCGCTTGTTCTTTTAGATCGTCTTGATTGACTAACTTGGCCGCTTCTTCTTCCTGCACCACTTTTAGCGCTTCTTTAATTGTCAGCTTGCGTTTTTTGGTCGGAGTATTCGACATGCTTTGGAACATGCCTTGCAACTGGTTAGTCATCTCTTCCATGCCCGGAGGCGCCATGATTTCAACACCAACCTGAGGAGCCGCGACATCAAGTTCAATTTCTTTGTCGTCTAGCTGGCCTTCACGCAATTTTTTACGGAAAATTTGGCGAGTTTTGCTGTCAGTGGTTGGTGCATCATCAAAACCAGTTTGTGCCGGTGGCAATAACGCATCTAATATACGCTCTTCGGCCGCTTCTTCAGCCGCAAATTGCACTTTCTTCATTTGCTGTTCGCGGGTTATTTTTAATGAGACATCGGCCAAATCACGAATGATTTGTTCCACTTCTTTGCCAACATAACCCACTTCAGTGAACTTGGTTGCTTCGACCTTGATAAACGGAGCATTAGCCAGTTTTGCGAGGCGACGAGCAATTTCAGTTTTACCGACCCCGGTAGGGCCAATCATTAAGATATTCTTTGGGGTAACTTCTTGACGGAGTTCATCATTAAGTTGCATCCGGCGCCAGCGGTTACGCAGCGCAATCGCAACGGCACGTTTGGCGTCTTGTTGACCGATAATATGTGCATCTAACTCAGAAACGATTTCTCTTGGGGTCATTTGTGACATGCTATTTTTCCTTATCCGATGCATCTAGGGTTTCAACAGTATGGTGGCCATTGGTGAACACGCAGATATTACCAGCAATGGTTAATGCTTTTGTGGCCACTTCGTGGGCATCTAACTCGGTATTTTCAAGCAAGGCTGTCGCCGCCGCCTGAGCAAAGGGCCCGCCAGAACCAATCGCGATAAGATCGTTCTCAGGCTGGATAACGTCACCGTTGCCAGTGATGATAAGAGAGGCCGTTTCATCAGCAACGGCCAGCAAGGCTTCTAATTTACGTAAACCACGGTCGCTGCGCCAGTCTTTAGCCAGCTCAACCGCTGCTTTAGTGAGGTGGCCTTGATGCATTTCTAATTTGGCTTCAAAGCGTTCAAATAAAGTAAAAGCATCGGCGGTGCCGCCAGCAAATCCTGCCAATACTTTATTGTGATATAAGCGTCGTACTTTTTTGGCGTTACCTTTCATCACGGTATTGCCTAATGAAACTTGGCCATCGCCAGCGATAACAACCTTGCCGTCACGGCGTACTGAAACAATAGTGGTCATGGTTTATCCCTTTGTGACATGGGTCTAAAACCCGAAGTAATTGATAAAGAATAGATGGGGCTTAACTTTGTTATTTCAAGGGGACTAAGGCATAACGGATGGTTACGCCTTAGGGAGGTTAGCCTTGCCAGAAATAAATTTGGCAACCGTTAATTCGAGCGCGTTGCATCCGGTGGCGGGCTGCTTCGGCATTACGCCGGGTCTTAAATGGACCTAAATAGACCTGATACCAATCACTGCTGCTGCCTTGAACTTTTTTGATGTGGGACTCAAAACCTTGGAAGGCTATTTTTGCTTTAAGGCCATCGGCCTGAGCCAATGATTTATAGCTGGCACATTGCAATCTAAATCGCTGATTGCTAATTTGCTGCTCGGGTACATCGACCAATACTTCTTTGTCTTTTAGCTGGTCAATATATTGCCATTTCTGCTGCGGAACCTGCGGTAATGCTGCTGGTTTAACACTAGGCTTAGGCTTAACTTCAGTTGGCGCCGGCGCTTGAACTTGGTCGGCTTTACCACCGATCGCAAACAAAAAATAACTAAAACCGGCGATCGCTAGCAGTACCAGTACGAGCATAACCCACAGTCCGGTACGGCTTGCGGGCGCTGGCGGCGGAGTCGCTTTGCCCCGGCGCGTGTTTTTTTTATTCGCAGGGGCGCGCGGCTTACCTTTTTTAGCGTAATCCGCCATTAATTACATCCGTTCCAGCGTTTTTATCCCAAGCAATGATAGGCCTTGCTGCAAGGTTTTTGCTGTTAGCGCGGCCAATTTTAGGCGGCTATTTTTAACGGCTTGATCTTCAGCGATAAGGATCGGGCATGCTTCATAAAAGCTTGAGAACGCGCCAGCCAATTCAAACAAATAACTACACATGACATGCGGTAAACCTTTAGCGGCCACATTGTTAACGGCATCATTAAACTGCATTAGCTTGTTGCCCAAGGCTTTCTCTTGTTCGCTGTTAAGGCTGATATCACCTTCAAGCGCGTCTGGAGCGACACCTGCTTTAGCAAAGATGCTTGATACACGCGTATAGGCATAAAGCAGGTAAGGTGCAGTATTGCCTTCAAAGCTCAGCATGCTATCGAAACTAAAGGTGTAGTCACTGGTTCGAGTTTTTGATAAATCAGCATATTTCACCGCTGAAATACCAACTACATCGCCAATGCTTTTTAGTTCAGACTCGCTCATGTCAGGATTTTTTTGCTTAACTAAGTCATAAGCGCGTTGCTGAGATTCAATCAGTAAATCGGCTAGCTTAGCGACTTCACCTGAACGGGTTTTAAAGGGTTTGCCATCTTCACCCATTACGGTGCCAAAGGCCATATGCTCAAGCGAGATGGAGTCGCTGGCAAAGCCGGCTTTGTTCGCTAACGTGAAAATTTGTTGGAAGTGCAAACTTTGGCGCGCATCGACAAAATACAATACTCGGTCGGCATTTAAGACGTTGTTACGATATTTTACCGCGGCTAAATCGGTCGTGGCATATAAGAAGCCGCCACCGGTTTTTTTAACGATAATTGGCAGTGGGTCGCCATCTTTACCCTTAAACTGGTCAAGGAACACACATTGGGCGCCATTGTCTTCGACTAACAGACCTTGCTCGTTAAGTTCGTCAATAACGTTTTGCAGATCATCATTATATGAGCTCTCTGCTTTAACATCTTCACGAGTTAAGCTAACGCCTAACATGTCGTACGCTGCTTGACAGTGGGTTAACGATATATCGATAAACTGCTGCCATAGCTCCTTGCACTTGCTATCGCCTGATTGCAATAAAACCACCAGTTCACGGGCGCGGGTGGTGAAGCTAGGATCTTCGTCAAAGCATTGTTTAGCAGCGCGGTAAAATTTTTCAAGGTTATGAAGCTCCATCGAAATTTCGCCACCTTGCTGTTGCAAGCGCTCCATGTAGGTCAGTAGCATTCCAAACTGGGTGCCCCAATCGCCAACATGGTTTTGGCGAATAACGTTATGGCCTAAAAATTCTAACGTCCGTACAACGCTATCGCCGATAATCGCTGAGCGTAAATGGCCAACATGCATTTCTTTGGCCAGGTTAGGCGCGCTGTAATCGACCACGATAGTTTGAGCGGTGCTCGCTTTAGTCACATTTAATGCACTATCATGGTATGCGGCTTCTAGTTGATCGGTCAGGGCGTTGTCGGCAACAAAAAAGTTAATAAAACCCGGGCCTGCAATTTCAGTTTTTTCAATCACTGCCGATTGCGGTAAATTCTGGCAAATTAACTGGGCTAATTCACGCGGATTTTTACCGGCTGGCTTAGCGGTCATTAACGCTAGATTAGTCGCGAAATCCCCGTGAGACTTATCCTTAGTTCGATCTACCTGAATTCTAGGTGTGGCATCGGCAGGCAAAATCCCTTGCTGCTTCAAAATTGCGACAGTTTGTTCAAGTAATTGTTGGATATTGTCTTTCATCAGGTTGATTCACCACTAGCTAGATTAAATAGAGTTGACCAAGAAACCTTGATCAGGCTGGGTCCAAGTCTACCCCAAATAGGATTCAGGCTCTAGCTAGCAAGGACGCAAAAATCGAAAATAACCCCGTCCTTTTCAGTTATTTTGATTATTTGTGCTAAACCATGTCCGTTGGATCGATATCGAGCGACCAGCGGACATTTCGATTCGATTTTGTTTTGGCTAATTGCGCGGTCAATACGACAAAAAACTTATGTAATTGACTGCGTGTTGACGACTCAAAAATCACTTGCCAGCGAAAACGGCCAGCGCGGCGTTCCATCGGTGCCGGCATCGGGCCTATTTGACGGACCGGATTTTCTTTACTGCTTAATTGACGTAACAAATTATTGCTGTGCAGATTAAGCTCGCTAACAAACTGATTGATATGGCTAAGATCGTGCGACTCAATACGAATTAAACCCATGTGCCAAAACGGCGGTAGTTGGGCTGCTCGTCGTTCAGCTAAAGCTGACTCGGTAAAGGGCAGGTAACCTTCACTGCTGAGGCGTTGTAACAGCTGATGCTCGGGATGATGCGATTGCAACACCACTTGACCCGGCTTGCTGGCACGTCCTGCTCGACCGGCGACTTGTAAGTAGAGTTGTGCGAGCTTTTCATTGGCGCGAAAGTCAGCGCTAAATAGTGCGCCATCGACATCGAGCAAGGCCACTAGCGTGACATTGGGAAAGTGGTGACCCTTGGCCAGCATTTGGGTGCCAATTAAAATTTGGTAGTCGTTGTTATTAATGCCGGCAATCGACTCATTAAGTGCGCCCTTGCGCCTAGTGCTGTCACGATCGATCCTGACCGTTTTAAAATCAGGGAATAACTCGTTAAGGGTTATCTCTAGTTGCTCAGTACCAACACCAGCAGTGACGAGCTGGGTACTGCCACAGTCGGGACATTGTCTAGGGATCGGATGCTGCGAGCCACAATGATGGCATTGAATATATTGGTAGCGTTGGTGCACCGTATAATGGGCGTCACAGCGTTGGCAGTCGCCAAGCCAGCCACATTCGTGACATAACAAGGCGGGTGCGTAACCGCGTCGGTTCAAAAACAGCATCACTTGGTTGCCGCGGGTTAAGTGATGGCGCAGTAGTTCAAGTAGTTGTGGTGACATGCCGCTTTGCAGCTGTACGCCTTTAATATCAATAATTTGGTGGCTCGCCTCGCTAGCGTTGGCGGCACGCTTAGTGAGCGTTAATAATTGATACTTACCGGACTTGGCATTTTGCAAGGTTTCAAGCGAGGGGGTTGCGCTGCCGAGAATTAATGGAATGTTCTCAAGGCGCGATCGTACTGCGGCCAAGTCTCGGGCGTGATATCTAAAGGTGTCCTGCTGCTTAAATGAGCTGTCATGTTCTTCATCAACAATGATAATGCCGGGTTTAAGCATTGGGGTAAAAATGGCAGAGCGGGTACCAATAATGATCGCCGCTTGACCGCTGTTAGCCTTGAGCCAACCGTCTAACCGTTCTTTGTCATTAAGTCCGGAATGTAAAAAGACAATCGGCACATTAAAGCGTTGCTGAAAACGATGCAGGGTTTGCGGGGTTAAACCAATTTCTGGCACTAAAATAAGCGCCTGTTTACCTTGTTCGATCACGCGTTCAATCGCTTGCAGATATACTTCGGTTTTACCGCTGCCGGTAATACCCAATAACAAACTGATCTTAAACTGGGCTTGTTGATTGAGCGCGGCAACACAAATCGCTTGTTCGGGATTTAAGCTGTGGCGATCGTCATCATTGATTTGTGCTGCCGCCCAAGAGCAAGGAGCAGGTAGTGGTTGACCTACTTGTTCAATTAATTCTTTTTCCAGCAAGGCTTTTTGAGTCGCAGAACTTATGTCTAGTTGGCGCAACTGTGCCGTTGATTGCAATGGTGTTGCGATGATTAAGGCTAAGGCCTGAATTTGTTTCTTCGCTCGGCCTAAATCGACCTCTTGTTGGCCTTGGGCAGTAGCTTGCCACACTTGCGGCGGCACCAGCGTTGCAGGTTCGCCTTTACGTAACAAACTCGGCATTGCTTGGTGGTATATTTCGCCCAATGAATAAAGGTAATAATCACTGGCCCAGCTTAGCAGTCGGCGAATGCTGGTTGGTTGCAATGCCGTTTGGTCGAGGCTGTCACTGATCGTTTTCAGTTTCGCTAAATTAAGCTCACTTTGTTCGGGGTGGGCAGTGACTAACCCGATGAGTTGACGACTACCAAAAGGCACAACAACCCGGCTGCCGATAGCTGGCAATGAAAGATCGTTAGGGCACAGGTAGCTAAATTGTTGGCGTAAGGGGATTGGCAGTGCAACTTCAACTAATTTGGCGTCGGACATGGGTTCCAGCGTGGTAATAACATAATTGCAATTAGTGTAATCTGACTGTCGCTTAAATAGAAGGGCTACTTGAGTCATTTGAGTCGCGGACAATATTGCTATCCGTGATCTTAAGCAATTTGTTACTGCCGAAAATACTAGTAAGTTAATTAGTATTGGCTTATAATTCGCGCCCTATTTTATGTTTATTAACTTCGTATGGTGTCTGACTTAGGGTTTGATAGCGATGCGAACTATTTTGAGGTTTTATTATGAAGCAAGGTATTCACCCAGCATACACCGGAATCACAGCGACTTGTTCTTGTGGTAACGTAATCAGCGTTGGTTCAACTGTTGGTAAAGATCTAGCACTTGACGTATGTGGAGAATGTCACCCATTCTATACTGGCAAGCAAAAAGAAGTTTCTTCAGGTGGCCGTGTAGATCGCTTTAACAAGCGTTTTGGCGCACTTGGCGCTAAGAAGTAATTCTTCTTTAAACCGTTAGAGTATTGAATTTTATTTAATACGTTAATAGTTTAGCCAGATAAAAAAGACACCCTAGGGTGTCTTTTTTTATGTTCAGGATGAACGGTATGTCGTGGTGCAATGGACGGCAAGGAGCGACGATGTTCAGGATGAGCGGTCAATCTTGATGCTCCTCGGTAACTGCTCCTGCGTTACTCTAATCACGAGCATCCATGCTCAGGTGCAAAGATTAAGTACATGCATCCCTGCATGCAATGTCGTGGTGGTGCAATGGCAGGAAATCAGTTCCAGACATTTCCTAAGTACCACCATCCTTGGCGGCAATTGCAAGGAGCGGCGATGTTCATCCTATTACTACTTAGCTAGGCTTAGTAGTAAGAATGATCACCTGATTGGTGTTCAGTCATGTCTTTTACCGCAGTTAACTCGCTCGCAAAAATTTCAAGCATCTCTTTTTCAATGCCTTCTTTTAATGTCACATCAACCATTGAACAGCCATTACAACCGCCACCGAATTGCAATACCGCAATGCCGTCATCGGTAATTTCCATTAAAGTAACCTGGCCGCCATGACTGGCTAGTTTCGGGTTGATTTCAGATTGAATGAAGTAATCAACACGGTCGACTAATGGTGCATCTTCACTGACTTGACGCATTTTAGCGTTTGGCGCTTTAAGCGTAAGCTGTGAGCCCATTTTGTCGGTAACGTAATCGATAGAAGCTTCGTCAAGAAATGGCACGCTTTGGGCGTCGACCACCGCTGAGAAACCGGTGTATTCAAACTTTTTGTCGGTATCTTCAAGTGCTTCTGGTGGGCAGTAAGAAACACCACATTCGGCATTCTGCGTACCAGGATTAACCACAAATACGCGAATAGCGGTATTTTCAGGCTGGTTACTGAGAAGTTCACAAAAGTGAACTTGCGCGGTGTCGGAAATTGTAATCATTGAAAGCCTCTTGACTATTGCTGCTTATTTATTCTATTAATCTTGACCTTATTGGTCAGGTTATATCCATTCTATCGTTAATTTTATCGCAACGACAGCGAATTTGATCTTAATCTCCAAATGCACGGCCACTGTTATATTAGGGTTCTGGCGATGCACCAATACTGGATATCTATCGGCTGATGTTTGGTAATTGTGTTTGCTAATTCGTTCATCGTGGCGCCTGTGGTATAGACATCGTCAACTAACGCAATGTTATCAACGGCTAAAGTAGTTGGACAACTAAATACACCGTCTAAATTGTGACGACGTTGTTTAGCATTTAATTGGGCTTGTGCTGGAGTGGCGATCACTCGTTGGCACGGAGTAGCAACGGCAATGTTAAGTAACTGACCTAAGTGATTGGCAATTAACTCTGCTTGATTAAAGCCACGGCTTAACAAACGCCAACGGTGCAGCGGCACCGGGATTAATAACTCGGGTTTTTTAATATAGTCTTGATTGATACTGTGCTCAATTCGCCGGCTCAGATGGCAAGCTAATTCAAATGCAGCTTGGCTATTGCCGCGATATTTTAAGGCGGATATCAACTCCTTAACTGGCGATAAATAATCGCTAGCGGTGAGTAGCGGATGCAGTGGCGGCTGATGCAGGCAGGTGCCACATAATGCACTGTCGCTAGCTAGTGTGTTGGCGCAGCCTAAACAGAGAAAAGGCGGATAAGGTAAATCGGCTCGACAGCAATGACACAAATGCTGGTGATAAGCCTGGGTTTGTTGAAAGCATAACAGACAGCGGTGGGGTAATTGCTGGCGCAAGGTAGCGAGCGGCTGGGTTACCCATTGGCGTGACCATGATGTTAAACTGGTATTTTTAAATTTCATGTGAGCAAGTGTAGCAAATGACCAAATTTACTCCGAGTATTGATGAGTTATCAAATGTGGCCGCAGTAACGACTATCGCAACTCATAACAATAGCACCCCGCTGCATGTTGAAGTGGTGGGGCAAGGGCCAGCGATAGTCCTGATCCATGGTTGGGGTCTTAATGCCGGAGTTTGGCACCAAGTCGTTGATAAACTTGCGCTCGATTATCGGGTTTATACCATCGATTTGCCAGGTTTTGGTTTAAGCGAGCAGCCGCTGGTTAGTACTGAATTGGCCGACTGGGTCGATTTAGCCGTTGCTGCTATCGACGAACCTGCTGTATGGCTAGGCTGGTCGCTGGGTGGTTTGGTGGCAACTCAAGCCGCGCTGACTTATCCCGAGCGCGTAACTCAGTTAATTACTGTCGCAAGTTCGCCGCATTTTGTCGCGCAAGCTAATTGGCCTGGCATTGCCGCTGAAGTATTAGCGACGTTCGAGCAGCAATTAGCCGATGATTTCGCAGCAACGCTAGATCGTTTCTTGGCGATTCAAGCGATGGGTAGCGTGTCGGCGCGCCAAGACATAAAAGCACTGCATCAAGTATTAAAGCAGCGGCCATTACCCGACCCGCGAGCGCTGAAGGTAGGGCTGAATTTATTAGCCACTGTCGATTTACGCCAGCAGTTGCCGGCGATCAACCAGCCATTTTTACGTTTGTATGGTCGGCTTGATTCGTTAGTGAGTTCGCGGGCAGTTAAGAAAATTGATTTATTAGTACCTAATAGTGATAAGTTTGTTTTTGCCAAGGCGTCACATGCGCCCTTTATTACCGACCTCGAGTTATTTATTGAGCAGCTTAATGGCTTTATCTGTACTGCTTAAGATTTGGTGTGTTACGGTAATTATTCTTATGTAGTTTGTCTATATAACAACCAGATTTACGCTGTTTTTGATAAAAGGGATGGTATGAAATGCAGTAACAAACACAGTTGCGCTAAGGACTGCGATGCAAAGGTCGCGGTGCAGTTATCGAGTTGGCTTGAACAAGGCATTAGCATTGCGTTGAAAAATAGCAATGTGCCTGCAGATTTAACCGATAAGTTAAGTCAATTAATCAGCAATGAGCTCGACGCTTGTCAAGCCTGTGAAATTGTCCTACAGCAAGTTGCCGCCGATAAAGCCGCTAATATAGCAACTCAGCATCCCAAGGGCCGCGTGTTTGATCGAGCCATGGTTCATATGCTCGAGCTATTTTATGCCTCGGTGTTGGCTCGATCTAAAAACGGCGATAAATTAATGAGAGCGGCACCGGAATTTTTTAATATTGTGCCGCGCGGCGAATGCCTCGATCTCTTTTTGCAGATGATCAAACGTCAATGCATTGGTCAATCAGAAGTCACTACTTATACCCAGCGGCTAGAGTCAATTTTACGGCCATATACCGAGCAAGGGCGTGTATCATGGGAGCAAGTTTACCTTGATGGCGACTTTGCGACCTTTTTGTTTGATCTATTTGGCTTGATCTTTACGCATATGAAAGCGGGTGAATACCCGGTGCCAGCACTTAATAATAGCTTGGCAGCTAAGCATAGTCCTCAGCGGATCAATAACTTGCTAAAACACATGTTAGCCGTGTGGCAATTACAACAACAGCAAGATCAAACACAGTAAAAAAATGGTGATTAGAACTGCCTATTTTTAGTAAAAAAGACTACTATTTAGTTGTGATTTGTATGATAATTGAACTGTTATGGTGTTTGTTAATCAACGGAGGCATCTATGGAAATTCAATCGGCGTTTAATGCTGGTATTGCAGGTTATCAACAAGCGACCGAGCTTGCGACCGAAAGCGCGACCAATATCGCCAATCGTTCGAGCAATAACGCTAGTGCTGCGGATACCGAGCAAGCGAAACCGTCAGTCAGTCAGCTCGATTCAGGGCCAAGAACTTCAGCGACCGAAGATATTGTCAATTTACGTGTTGCTGAACATCAAGCGCTCGCGTCGGCCGCGGTAATTTCAACCGCAGATGAAGTGGTTGGCAGTTTAATCGATACTCGCGTTTAATCTTGTAATAACGTTATGAATATAACGACCAATTATCCCAATGTTAGCTTAGTTACTACTAACCCTGCGACCGACCGTGTTGTACAAGACAACGCGGTTCGGCCGATCATTCCGCCTACCGTCGCGGTAGAGCCCACCCTTAAAGAGCAAGCAACCGCTTCGCAGCATGACGCTAGTCGTCAACAGCCAGCAAGTGTAACTAATCCCACTTACGATCTGCCGACGGTGATGACACCGGAAGAAATTGAGCGGGAAAAAGAGCAGCAAGGCAATCAGCAGGAATCACAACAAGATCCTGAAAATAAAGAACAGGCAGAAGATAATCAGCCCACTCCTGACGAAGCAACTGAACCCAATGGTCGCTATAGTGAGTCTGAACAACATAAAATAACAGAGTTGGCTCAGCGTGATGCGGTCGTGGTTGCTCACGAAATGGCGCATTCAACAACAGGTGGTCAATATGCTGGTGCGCCAAATTATAGTTATGAAACGGGCCCTGATGGCGGCAAGTATGCGGTATCAGGCGAGGTCTCAATTGATACTTCAGTGGTGGCTAATGATCCGCAGGCGACCTTACGAAAAGCCCGACAAATAAAGGCCGCCGCTTTAGCACCTGCTGAGCCATCAAGCCAAGATCGCCGGGTAGCGATGAAGGCAGATCAAATGGCCCAACAAGCCCGTCAGGAGATACTTGCTGCCGGACGTGATGACGCAGAAAATGGTTATCGACCGTTACATCAAATTGAATCAGACAGCTTTAACCGCCGAATTAACATGTCGCAAGATCAGGAGTTTCAAGCAACTCTAAAAAGAAGATCTAGTCATATCGATGCGTTTTATAACCAAGCAGCACAACCCTTAAATGCTAGTGCCTTATCACGCCAAATTTAATCCCTACCCATACTTAAGTTAACTAACTGCCTTTTTTAGCCCGTGAAAATGCATCGGCAAAGCCACTGTTGTGCGCAGGTTGTTGCGGCTTGCTGGTTGGTTGTTTTTGCACGGCTGCAACTTTTTCTGGTGCTGATGCGGTAAGTTGCATGGTTAAGGCGATTCTTTTTCGCTGACAATCGACGTCGAGCACTTTTACTTTAACAATTTGTCCGGTTTTAACCACAGTGCGGGGATCACTGACAAAGCGATCGCTTAACGCCGAGATATGCACTAAGCCGTCTTGGTGAACTCCAATATCGACAAAAGCGCCAAAATTGGTGACATTGGTAATAATGCCCTCAAGGATCATTGCTGGCTGTAAGTCTTTTATCGACTCAATGCCTTCTTTAAAGCTGGCGGTAGTAAACTCTGGACGAGGGTCACGGGCTGGCTTGTCGAGCTCTTCAATAATATCTTCAATGGTAGGCAAGCCAAATTGCTGATCAGTAAATTGGGCCGGACTGAGCTGGGCTAATTTATGACTATTGCCAATCAGTTGTTCGACGCTTTGATCTAAGCTGGTGGCCATCGCTTTAACTACAGCATAGGCCTCGGGATGAACCGATGAGTTGTCGAGCGGATTTTTACCCTGATTGATCCGTAAAAAACCGGCCGCCTGCTGATAAGCTTTAGGGCCGAGCCGTGTCACTTTGAGCAACTGTTGGCGGCTGGTGAAACGGCCATGTGTCTCACGATATTCAATGATGTTAGCCGCGAGCGTTTTATTGAGGCCACTGATGTGACAGAGCAAGGGCGCTGATGCCATATTTAAATCAACCCCGACCGCATTAACACAGTCTTCAACGACTTCATCTAAACGCTGTGATAGTTGGGTTTGGTTGACGTCGTGCTGGTATTGACCAACGCCAATGGCTTTGGGTTCAATCTTAACCAGCTCAGCTAAAGGATCTTGCAGTCGCCGCGCTATAGAAACGGCGCCACGCAAGGAGACATCCATTTGTGGAAATTCCAAGGCGGCCAATTCAGAGGCGGAATAAACAGAAGCGCCAGCTTCACTGACCATTAGGCTAGTGCAGGTAAAATCTGGATGCTCTTTTTTACATTGCAGCACTAACTTTTCAGTTTCGCGTGAGCCAGTACCGTTACCAATGCTAATCAAACTAACTCGATGCTGTTTTACTAATTTAAACAGTGTGGTGATTGATTGTTGCCATTGATTGCGTGGCGGGTGCGGATAAATGGTGTCGGTGGCCAGTACTTTGCCGGTGCCATCGACAATAGCAACCTTAACACCGGTTCGAATACCGGGATCTAAGCCGATGGTAATGTGTTCTCCGGCGGGGGCCGCTAGCAATAAGTCACTCAGGTTCGTGGCGAATACTTCAATCGCTTGCTGATCGGCTTGCTCTCGGACTTTCGCCAGCAACTCATTTTCGATGCTCGGGTAAATACGGGTTTTCCAGCATTGGGTCGCCGCATCGATTAACCAGTCATCGGCCGCTCGGCCTTGGTTGTTAATGTTAAACTTTTTTAAAATAGCATGAAGGCAACGATTGCCTTGCTGGTGGGGATCACAATTGAGAGTGAGCTGGAGCACCCCATCATTACGGCCGCGTAACATTGCTAAAACCCGGTGCGACGGTACTCTTTTTAGCGGCTCGCTATAACTGAGATAATTACGGTACTTGTCGACCAATTGAGTGGCCAGCGGCGGGTTCTTTTTGCGCGCAGCTTTGGACTCTAATTGGCTATTGTGCCAAACGTAATCTCTGATCTGGACCATTAATTGTGGCTCGCTTGCGAAGCGGTCAATCAATATGGCCGTTGCACCGTCAAGTGCTTGAGCAGCGCTGGTAATAGCTTGGGCGGGATTAATAAATAACTTGGCCTGGGGCAGCGGTGATGTCTGTGGCGAGGCCAACAGCTTATTTGCTAATGGCTCGAGGCCTGCCGCGATAGCAATTTGGCCTTTGGTTTGACGTTTCGACTTAAACGGCCGGTAGAGGTCTTCCAATTGTGTTTTATTGTCGAGTTGATTAATTTGTCGCTCAAGCGCCGGGGTTAATTTACCGAGTTCACTAATAGTATTGATTACGGTGAGCTTGCGCTCGGCCAAGGCACGTAAATAACTTAAGCGTTTAGCCAGCAGGCGTAGTTGGGTATCATCTAAGCCATTGGTCGCTTCTTTGCGATAACGGGCGATAAAAGGCACGGTTGCGCCTTCGTCTAATAGGTTGATCGCCGTTTTAATGTGGCTGGGATCAACCGCTAATTCACTGGCTAGGGCATTGACTATTAATGACATTGGTAACTCGTGACAATTTTTATTGGCGATCAGTATACCTAATAAAATTCGATTGTATTAGAATCAGCCTAAGTTAGACTTGAAAACAAATAATATGAAAACAAATTTAGTGACGCTAGGCGGCTGGAATAAGCTTGATCAAGAGTTGAAATACTTGTGGAAAATTAAACGCCCTGAAGTGACTCGGGCGGTTTCAGAGGCTGCAGCCTTGGGCGACCGCAGTGAAAATGCCGA